>OGRO01003469.1_pt1 | contig 11267 bp, 8 predicted proteins | sample 1553451 | NCBI WGS metagenome assembly OGRO01 (sample SAMEA2580021, study PRJEB22360) | human gut metagenome
CAGCCGTATCATTTCCAAGACGACCCTAACCGGTGCGCTGATGCTGGCGGTCATCGCCATCCTGCCCATCATCCTGGGCGCAGTGGCGAACATGAACATCTCCATGGGCGGTACTTCTATCATCATCGTGGTAGGTGTAGCACTGGATACGGCCCGCAGTCTGGAATCCCAGATGATGATGCGCCACTATAAGGGCTTCCTGGAATAAGCCCCGATAAGAGGAAACAGAATCATGATGAAATTGATTATGTTTGGCCCTCCCGGAGCCGGCAAGGGCACCCAAGCGGATATCCTGGGCCGACGCTACGGGATCAAAAAGATCTCCACCGGAGACGCGCTGCGGGAAGTGATCCGCAGCGGCTCCGAGCTGGGAGAGCAGGTGAAAGACCTGATGGACCAGGGAAAATTTGTGCCGGAGGAAATCGTAACCGAGATCATTCGCGACAGAGTTTCCTCCCCCGACTGCGCCAACGGATTCATCCTGGATGGGTTCCCCCGGAACCTGGCCCAGGCCGAGGCGCTGGCGGCGCCGTCGGGGGCCGCTCCGGCGGGGGAGGAGGCCTCCCAGCCCGTCGATATCTTCTCCTACGACAGCATCTCCGGCTACGGCGCCGCCGTGGCGCGCATGCGCTCTCTGGGCGTGGGCCTGGCCGGCACTCCCGAGTTCGACGATTTCGTCGCTATGCTGAACTCCCGCCACGGGCTGGACGCCATGCCGGTCGTCGACAGCCTCCTGTTCTGCTCGCCGGCCCGGGAGGATGCGAGCCGCTTCATGCTGGCCACGGTGGGGGAGCTGGGACTACCGGCCATCCGCATGCGCATGGAGGAGACCTTCCAAGGCGTACCCATGCTCTGCGTCAGCGCCCAGGCCACCGATGCCGAGAAGCTCGCTAGCCTGCGCCACGGCTTTGCGGGCCCGGGCATCCTGGTGCTGGAGGATCTCGATCTGTGGGGAGCGCCGGTCATCGATGCCGCCGACGATATGGCGGGCTTCTTCATGGCCGCCATGTCCCGGGGCGCACGGGAGGCGGTGAGCCTCATCCGCCAGGCGGTGGAGAACCCCGACGTCTACGTGCTGGCCTCCGCCTCGTCGCTCGAGGCCATCGATCCGTTCTTCACGGAGCTTTTGTTCCCCCTCACCTGCGTCGATATCGACTATCCCACCGCTGAGGAGCGCGCCGACATTTGGATGGATATCGCTCGCGACCATCCCTCCATCCGATCGGTGAGCCGCGACGAGCTGGTGCGCCTTTCGGCGAACCTGCCGCGCTACGACATCTACATGGCGGCCCGCGAGGCCATCGAGGAAGCCTACAAGCAGGGCCTTGTGGAGCGCCGCTACATTCCGGTGTCCCGGGAGAACCTCTTCGACAAGCTCGCCGCCTACCAGCCGCTCGATTCCGCCGAGTACGCCGAGCTCGAGCGCCTCGTCGTCTCCGACTTCTCCGCCTCCTTGGGCGATTTGAACGACTTGGTGGGATAGCCGGTGGTTGTTTGCCGAATTGAACGGGCGGGCGCGGACCCGCCCGTTTTCTGTCGGGAGCTCTGCTTCCGTGTGAAGACGACCGATGAAGGAGGACGGGATCTGTGGTTCGCCGTAAGAATGCAGAACCGATAGATTGGCCCTGCGAGGGGCCGGCCCTCGATGACTTTGTGACCTCGATGCTCGCCAGGGGAGACGAGCTGTACCGCGATCTGCCTTGGCGCCATGTGGACGACCCCTATGCGGTGCTCGTCTCGGAGATCATGCTTCAGCAGACCCAGGTGGCGCGCGTCGGACGCTTCTGGGAGCGGTTCCTGTCGGCGTTTCCCACGGTGGATGCCCTGGCGGCCGCCGCTGTGCCCGATGTGCTCGAGCTGTGGCAGGGCCTCGGCTACAACCGCCGCGCCCTGGCGCTCAAGCGCACGGCCGACAGGTGCGCCGCCGAGGGGGCCGGTCGGCTTCCGGAAACCTACGAGGGGCTGCTGGCGCTGCCCGGCATCGGTCCGGCTACGGCGGCGGGGGTGGTGGCCTTCGCCTATCAGCGGCCGGCCGTCTATCTGGAGACCAACGTGCGCTCGGTGTTTTTGCACGAGCTCTTTCCCGAAGAGGAGGCCGTAAGCGACAAGGTGCTTTTGCCCCTGGTCGAGGCCGCCGCTTTCCACCCGGCCGCGGCAGCCGATCCGCGCCGCTGGTACTACGGCCTGCTCGACTACGGCGCGCATCTGAAGGCCACGGTGCCGAATCCCTCCCGGCGCAGCGCCGGTCACAGCCGCCAGTCGGCTTTCGAGGGCTCCCGCCGCCAGAAGCGGGCCTGGATCACCCGCCGCGTGCTCGCCGCTCCCGAGGGCGTCTCCCGCGCGGCCGTGCTCGCCGACCTGAACACGGCCGAGGCCGCTGCCGGTCGTCCCGAGGTGGAGCCTCCGCTCTTCGATTCCATCGTCGCCGACCTCCTCGCCGAGGGCTTCTTCCGCGAGGAAAACGATACGTTGACCCCCTGAGGGAAGAAAGGGTTCGCTGTGGGTTTCATCGAGTTGTTCCTGACGGGCGTCGGGCTTTCCATGGACGCGTTCGCCGTGGCCATCTGCAAAGGCCTCGGCATGCGGAAGATACGTTGGCGCGATGCGCTGGTGATCGCCCTGTTCTTCGGGGGCTTTCAGGCGCTCATGCCGCTTATCGGTTGGGCCGCAGGCTCGCTGTTCGCCAGCACCATCACCGCCGTCGATCACTGGATTGCTTTCGGGCTTCTCGCCTTCATCGGCGGCAAGATGCTCTGGGACGCCTTCCACGAGGAGGACTCCCCGTGCGTGTGCGGGCGCGATTGCGCGACGTGCCAACGCCGCGGAGGCGCCGATTGCGACGATCCCGAGGCGGCGCGGCAGGCGCCGATCGCCCCGCCCCTCGATTATCGCGAGCTTGTCATGCTCGCCATCGCCACGAGCATCGATGCCTTGGCTGTGGGCATCACGTTTGCCTTCCTCGGAGTGAACATTTGGGTCGCCATCACGATCATCGGTGTCACCACTTTCGTGCTGTCGCTTGTCGGCGTAGTGGTCGGCAACCAGTTCGGCTCGCGTTTCGAGAAGCCCGCCACCATCGCCGGCGGCATCGTCCTCATCCTCATCGGCCTGAAAATCCTCATCGAGCACCTCGCCGGCTAACGCGTTCCTGCGCGCCGCGCCCCTAGCCGATCGGTGCGCTCTCGCAGCCGTCCGATCCCCGCAGTCGCCCAATCGCCCTCACCAGCCGACGCGTCCGATCCTGCACTTTTTAAAATCCGCAGGTGAATGCCGCTTCGACTCCGAAATGGTCGACTTGCTGAGGGGAAATCCCTCGAAAATGCCACTTTAACCTAGAAATGGCCAGAAAGATAGGAGGGGGATGAGCCATTTCGGGGTCGAAGTGGCATCTACCTGCCATGTTTCCGATACGTACCCGCTTGCATTCGTTCTCGGCGATTGACGCGATGCATACTTGTCGAATTCCGAAACTTACCTCCAGAACTCCGCAATCGAATCGGGTGCAAGAAGCAACCTGCGAAGCTGCATTCGGCTATCTCGGCAATGCGCCGTCTCCGGACGGCTTCGCACGCCAAGTTCACGGCGGACGTTATCTGCGAATTGGGAAAACAGTGCGGCGGAAGAAACGATGGAACGATTGGCGATCATGACGCGATAGCCGATGGACTCGAGATCGTTACGCCTCCGGGCGTCATGCTCTGTCTTTTTCGGCGTGCTGTGGTGCTTGAAGCTGTCGTATTCGACGATGAGCTGCTTGTCGGGCCAGAATAAATCCGGGTAGAAATTGTGCTGGGCGACAAGGTGCGCTTCGCGGGACTTGGGCGCGATCGGTTGGTTGGCAACGGGCTTGGGGAGGCCGTAGCCTCCAAGCTTGCGGGGCAGGCAGAGAAACAGGTAGAGAATGGTCTCATAGGGGGAGCCTAGGTGGTCGATGGCGAGATCGATGGCCCTGAGCGCCTTCGATGCTCCACGAATTTGTTGATGAGCGTGAAGGAACGCACGCATCTCTCGCAACGATGTGAGCGGTACTGCCGAGGTGACAACGTCTTCGGGTTTGGAGGCGAAGCGGTAGTTGCCGCTCAGGGCGCATGCGAGCTCAGTGAGTTGCGCGAGAGGCAGCTCGCCGGCGAACTGCGCCAGGCACATTGCCGGTGAAACTGTGGCAAGCTTAGGGGCAATTCCCCATACCGTGCCTTTGTTGCCGAGTTGGCGATCGATGTGGGAAACGCAGCGCAAGACGCGGCAGCGCTCGGATGGAGACCCGACGGCAATGTGAAGCGGTTCGGTGAAGAAGCTTCCTCGATTCAGCCAGAAATCAACGTCCTTCGCCGCAACGCCGACGGCGCCCTTCTTGGACTTGAGCGTCCGGTCGTAGCATGTGGGCGCAGCATTGGTTTCGGCCATATGTGACCATAGTTCAAGGGAGCTTTTATGTGCTAGCGTGCATTCCATGAGCCCACGATACCAGGTCTCAATTCCGTGTCAATACGATTTGAAATAATGTGCAAAACTCTTGGTAAATCGGGAATTTAACGAGACATCAATGCGGTTTCAACGCGAATTTGGCGAGAATGAGAGTAGACGAGATGACGAAAGAGTGGAAAGTCGTTTCGAGATGGTGGATAACGTACCCTGAAGGATGCTTTGCCGGAAAAGCATCCCGGAAACGCTTTGTTGATGCTGTCGTGTTCGCCCAAGGCTCAGCAACCGAAGAGCACGTGAAAGAGATCGGAACGGGGCTGTTTCAAAGCCGTTCGGGCGCCGACGCGCTATGATGATCGCAGACAACACGCGACGTCGCGTTCTGGCATGCAGCATCGCGAGCGACGTGCGACGCGGCTCGCGATTAGTGGCGCAGTGATTGGCGCGCGACATCGCAAATGACGCACAACAGATTGGTTTAACATGAGCTACGAGAACTCCATCGCTTTTTTGGGTCCTGCCGGAACGTACTGCAACGAAGCGGCTTTGCGTTTCGCCGCCCGTCTCGGCATCGACGACCCCGATCTGGTGGAGTGCGCTTCTTTCGACGAGGTTTTCGATTGCGTCGACGATGGGACGGTGCGCTTCGGCGTCGTCGGCAAGGAGAATTCGCTGGAAGGTCCCGTCACGGCGACGCTCGACAACTTCGCCTTCCGCACCGACTCGGTTATCCTGGCCGAGGAGGTGATCGATGTGCGCCATTGTCTGGCGATGCATCCCGAGGCCGCTCGATCCGACATTCGCAGGATCGCCTCCCATCCGCAGGGCATCGCGCAGTGCCGCCGCTTTCTGGCGGAGCATTTTAAGGGCGTTTCAACGCTTTCCGTGGCCTCAACGGCCGAAAGCGCGCGGATGGCGGCCGGCGATCCTGCCACGGCGGGTATCTGCAACCCCCTTGCCGCTCGGTTGCACGGCGCGCGCGTGGTCGCGGAGTCGATACAGGACAACCCCGAGAACCAGACCGCTTTCGCATTGGTGGGTCGCCTGGTCGATGCCGAGCTTTTGCGGGGTTCGCGCTACAAGACGTCGCTGGCGCTCTTTTTGCGCGCGGACAAGCCCGGTGCCCTACAGATGATTCTTTCCGAATTCGCCTACGCGGGCATCAACCTGACGATGCTGCAGTCGCGTCCGACAAAAAAGCAGCTGGGAGATTACATGTTCTTCGTTGAGCTTGACGGGTCAATGCATGATATCGACGTTCAGACTGCCCTCGATTGCCTGCGGCTGAAGTTGCGTGAGGTTAAGGTGTTCGGTAGCTATCCGGTGGAGTAGCGGCCGTTCCCTGCTCTCTGTTTCGAGCAAGTGGTCGGTAGATGCCACTTCGACCCCGAAATGGACGGGAGCCCACCTTCCTTTTTGGCCATTTCTAGGTCGAAGTGGCATTTTCGCGTGCTTTTTCTTTGGCCCGTCGACCATTTCTGGGTCGAAGTGGCATCTACGCGGCAAATACCGAAGACGAGAGAGCGGGCGACCCGCGATTCTTTCGTGCGGCAAAGCGGAGTTGCGGCTGAGGGCGCTATCGCAAGCGGCATGTGTTGGTCGCGCAGTCGTCTGCCGCCGCTGGCGAATTCGGGCATGCAAGGGGATTGCGGCCGACAGCTCGCCAGGGCCGCGCGAGCAGGGCCTTCCCGCCGACGGCGCAAATCGGGCGCGAACGGCGCGGCGCCGAAAATGCCTTGTTACCAGCAGGGGAGCGCGTAACATTTTCTCGCCGCTGGTAGATGATTTGACCGTTTGTGACCCATTGTGCAGCTTTTGTGGCGATCGAACGGATAATCTAACCCCTGCATGTAAGAGAGACGAGACACCTATAAGGAGGTGTACGCATGGAAAATCAGGCAACGATGTCAGACTTTGACAGCATCCTTGCCTCGCGTGGCGTTACCCGTCGCAGCTTCATGAAGCTGTGCGCCGGCATCGCCGCCGCAGCCGGGCTCTCCCAGCTCGCGGTTCCGCGCGTGGCGCAAGCTCTGGAAGAGTCTGTTATCGGCGCGACGTCCGGCAACCTGTATCCGGTCATCTGGATCGAGGGTGCTTCCTGCACCGGTTGCACGGAGTCCTTCGCCCAGGTGGAGACTCCCGATGTCGCATCGGTCGTGCTCGACATGATCTCCCTGAACTACTCGGAGACCCTGTCGGCCGCCGCTGGCCACTCCATGGAGGAGGCCAAGGCCCAGACCATCGCGGCAGGCAACTACATTCTCATCTACGAGGGCGCCGTGCTCGAGGCCTTCGACGGCAACGCTCTGCGCGTGGCCGGCGAGACCGGCATCACGGCCCTTGTGGAGGCTGCCGAGTCGGCCAACGCCGTTGTGGCGGTCGGCTCCTGCGCCGTGAACGGCGGCTGGATGGCCGCTGCCCCCAACCCGGCCCAGGCCCTTGGCGTCCAGCAGTACCTGAAGAAGGTCGGCGTCGCCACGCCGGTCGTCAACGTTCCGGGCTGCCCCGTGAACCCCGAGTGGGTCATGTCCGTGCTCGTGGACGTCGTGGTCATGAAGGACATGGACCTGCTGGTGAACCGTCTGAACGAGTTCAACATGCCGGGCGATCTGTTCAACCAGACCATCCATGACAACTGCGAGCGTCGCGGCCACTTCGAGAATGGCGAGTTCGTCTACGAATTCGGCTCGAAGGAAGAGGAGATGGGCTACTGCCTGTATCCCGTCGGCTGCAAGGGCCCGCAGACCCGTGCCCTGTGCGGCGTCACGCTGTGGAACAACCGCCGCAGCTGGTGCGTGCAGTCCGGCGCCCCCTGCATCGGCTGCTGCGAGGCCAACCCGAACAACCCGGGCGACAACTGGGCCGAGGTGAACACCCCGTTCTACAAGCGCATGCGCGACCTGCGCATCGGTCCTCTGAGCCTGCAGCCCACCACCATCGCCGTGACCATCACCGGCATCGTGGCGGCGGCGCTCGTGGTGCACGGCTTCGGCATGAAGCTCTCCGGCCGCATGGACGGCGGCGCTCCGTTCGAGAAGATCCGCAAGTGGGATGCCAAGCATCCCGACCAGGAGATCGGCACCTACGCCGACCCGGTCGCCGGCGGCCCGGTTCTCGACGACGAGCTGCTGCAGAAGAACGCCGAACCCCGTAACAACGATTAAGAAGGAGGTGAGCTGACTTGACACGTTCTGTTATTGATCCCATTACCCGTATCGAGGGCCATCTCCGCGTCGAGATGGAGGTCGAGAACGGCGTGGTCGCCGACGCCTGGGTGTCCGGCGGCTGCTTCCGCGGCATGGAGCTCGTCGTGCAGAACCGCACCCCCGAGGATGCGGCCCAAATCGTCGAGCGTATCTGCGGCGTGTGCCCCGTTTCGCACGCGCATGCCTCCTCGATCGCCGGTGACAAGGCCTACGGCATCACCATTTCGAACAACGCCCGTATCGTGCGTAACCTGCTGGAGGGCGCTCAGTTCCTGCACAGCCATATCCTGTGGCTGTACAACCTGGCGGCTCTCGATTACGTGAACCCGCTGAATGCGCTTCAGGCCAACGTCGACGACGCCTACGCTGTGGCCCTGGAGAACGGCCTGGCGCTGCACTCCGACCTCAACCAGCTCTACGAGAAGCTGGCGGCCTTTGCCGACAACGGCCAGCTGTCCATCTTCTCGGGCAACTGGTTCGATGCCGACGGCGGCGAGGCCTACGTCGACAACCCTGAGGCGAACCTGATCCTCACCTCCCATTACCTGGAGGCCCTGAAGATGCAGGCCCGCTCCTCCGAGATGGCGGCGCTGCTCGGCGGCAAGATGCCCCACGTCATGACCTCCATTCCCGGCGGCAACATGTGGGTGCCCACCGAGAGCAAGCTCGACGATCTGCTCGCCATGGCCACCGAGGTCCGCGACTGGGTCAACGACACCGTTCTCGCCGACACCGTGATGCTCGCCAAGCTCTATCCCGAGGTGCTCACCTTCGGCAAGGGCTGCGGCCGCTACATCGCCTGGGGCGTCTTCGAAGGCCCCGACTGGCCCTACGGCGACAACTACACCGAGCAGATGCTCAACCGCTACCTGCCCATGGCCGTCCTGGACGAGCAGTTCCAGGCGTCGGACGTGCAGGAGAACCTCATCACCGAGTACATGGGCCGCTCCTGGTACAAGGGCAGCGAGACCTACACCTCGCCGTACTTCGTCACCGATCCGGACTTCACCGAGTACAACGTCGACGACCGCTACAGCTGGGTGAAGGCCCCCGCCTACGACGGCAAGCCCATGGAGGCCGGCTCCATGGCCCGCATCTTCGCGGCCTACGTGCGCGGCGTGCCCTTCATCAAGGAGCAGGTCGACGCCGTTCTCGGCATCCTCGGCGCCAAGCCGGGCGACCTGGCCGCTTTCCAGTCCACCTTGGGACGCACCGCCATCCGCCAGATCGAGACCATCTACATCGCCAACCTCATGGTGGAATGGGTCAACGAGCTCGCCGAGGCCATCAAGGGCGGCGACTCCGAGTACTTCCGCGAGCCTGCCCGCCTCACCGGCGAGGGCACGGGCTTCTGGGAGGCCCCCCGCGGCGCGCTCTACCACTCCGAGAAGGTGGTCGACGGCAAGATCGAGGGCTACCAGATCATCATCCCGTCCACGTGGAACCTGGCGCCCATCAACGGCGACGGCGAGCACGGCCCGCTCGAGCAGGCGCTCATCGGCGTTCCGGTGGCCGACATCGAGAAGCCCATCAACGCCCTGCGCACGGTTCACTCCTTCGACCCCTGCACCGCTTGCGCCGTGCACGTCACGGAGCGCGGTACCGGCAAGCACTTCGAGACCGTCACCAGCCCTTGGGGGGTGAAGTAAGATGGCCCATCTCGCTCACTACAAAGAGGCCCATCCTCTTATCTTCGTGGTGACCCACTGGATCAACCTGATCGCCATGATCATGCTCATCCTGTCGGGCATCATCATCCACTTCCCGGTGCTGCCGTTCCTCACGGGCATCGCCCGCGGCTGCCATCTCTTCTTCGGTTTCGTGCTGTTCATCAACTGCGTGGCCCGCGTCATCATGGCCTTCTTCGTGAAGACCGCGCCGACCGGCGGCACGCGCCAGCAGGTGACCGACTTCAAGACCTGGCTGCCCCAGAAGGACAACCGTCATCAGGCCCTGGAGTGGATCAAGTACTACCTGTTCCTGAAGAAGGATCATCCCCTGGGCGCCAAGCTTGGCGTGCCGCAGAAGATCAGCTACTTGCTGATCCCGATCCTCATCGTGCTGATGTTCTGGACGGGACTCTGCCTGTGGGGCGTGACCATGAACGTGCCCGTGTTCGCCGCGACGACGAACCTCGTGGGCGGTCTCATGTCCATGCGCATCATCCACTACTTCGGCATGTACGTGTTCATCATCTTCATGTTCATCCATATCTACCTAGCCAATGTCGAGGGCTTCGCCCCCACCAAGCTCATGTTCATCCACAAGGAGCATGGCGGCCTGGTGTACGACCCCGATCTGCACAACATCGTCGGGGAGGACGCCGACCTCCACTAAGGGTCGCGCACGTCGAAGTCGAAAGGGGCGGTCTCGCAAGGGGCCGCCCCTTTTTGTTGCGCGTCTCCCGTTGACGGGCCACGGGGTAATGCTCAGTCGCTCAGACAGTCCTCACTTTGGAGAACAGGACATTGAGTCCTGTTCTCGTCGCTGCGGAACTCGCTTGGTGAGCACCACCCCGTGTCCCTTCGCGAGTTATACACAATTGAGTGCAAGTTAAGAGGAGACGTCGGGTGTTCTGACCGAGCGAGTTCCGCAGATTGTATCGAAGGCGAGGCAGGAACGGGATAGGGCAATCTCATCGCCTTCGATACCAGCGAGGACTGTTTGAGCGAATCAGAATACCCGACGGCTCCTCTCCGGAGGAGACGCAGCCAAGATAGTTGCTTGACTGATCGCTTCAGTCCGTCAACAAGGGGAAGCAAATTTGCCGGGGTTGCGCTATGATTATCGGCAACTCTGTTCGCTTACCGACTGCAGGCGGAAAGGATCCGTTTCGTGCGGAATGTTCTGAAGATACTTAAGCGCGATCTTCTGCGTCTTTTGAAAACGCCGCAGGCGCTCGTGGTCGTGTTCGCCCTCATGGTGATTCCCTCGCTGTACACCTGGTACAACGTCATCGGGTTCTGGAACCCCTACGACAACACCGGCAACCTCACGGTCTGCGTGGTGAACCAGGATGCGGGCGGTTCCTCCGAGCTCACCGGCGAGCTGAACGTGGGGGAGCGCATCGTGGACCAGCTGCATGAGAACGACCAGTTGCACTGGGAATTCACCGACTACGACGCGGCCATGAACGAGCTGAAGAGCGGACGCGCCTATGCGGCCTATGTCATCCCCGAGCATTTCACCGCCGATCTGCTCACGCTGACCACCGGCGATTTCACGCAGCCCAAGATCGAGTACTACGTGAACGAGAAGTCGGGGCCGGTCGCCCCCAAGATCACCGACACGGGCGCCACCACGCTGGACGAGACCATCAACTCCACTTTCGTCGCCACGGTAAGCGACGTGGTGGTCAAGACCATCGACGAGAAGGTGAACGAGGGTCGCGAGAACACCAAGGAGATGCAGTCGAAGGCCGCGCAGAAGATATCGGAGGCCGTCGCCGCCACCGGCGAGGTGCGCCGCGTGCTCGCCGATTTGGGGGATGCGTCGAAGGCGGCCAAGGACAAGGCGGCCTCGGCCAAAGAGACGCTCTCCAAAGCGAGTGCCGGCATCGACGCGGCCGATGAGTCCTTAGGCCAGATGGGGGAGACCGCGACGGCCATGCAGAAGACCTTGAGCGACTTCTCCGCCTTC
>OGRO01003473.1_pt1 | contig 11264 bp, 9 predicted proteins | sample 1553451 | NCBI WGS metagenome assembly OGRO01 (sample SAMEA2580021, study PRJEB22360) | human gut metagenome
AAGAGATCAAAAATCCTCTTGCAAGCAAGCTTGCATCGGATTTCTGACCTTTTGACCCTGGTATCTTTGTATTATTGTATCATTCTTTTTGCCGTCAATCAAGCAAATGGTGTTTACTTTACATCGTCAAGGAATTATAATCTCTTTGTGACAGTAAAGAAAAAATATAAGGAGATTTACCTAATGCAATCATCAATGCCTAAAATTTTATTGATCGGCAGTACATGTGTCGATGTAATCATTGAAATTGATCATCTTCCCAAAACAGCAGAGGATATTCAGCCAAAGCGCCAGACACTCGCACTTGGAGGCTGTGCCTATAACGCAGCTAATATTGTACGTCAGTCAGGTGTCCCGTATATGTTTGTGACACCTATTGGAACTGGTGTATATGGCGATTATATAAGAAAGTCGTTTCAGGCACGTAAACTTCCTATTCATGTGAATGTAGATGCAGAAAATGGCTGCTGCTACTGTCTTGTCGACGAAAACGGAGAACGTACATTTTTATCGGTGCATGGTGCAGAATATACCTTTAATCATGAGTGGATGGAAAATATTGACATTTCACAGATTTCTATGATCTATGTATGCGGCCTTGAAATCGAGGAGCCAACAGGTGACGATCTAATTTCATGGCTTGAACAGCACCGCGGTCCGCAGATCTTTTTTGCACCAGGTCCTCGTATTCGACAGATCGGTGAAAAGAAAATGAAGCGCCTGTATAATCTAAATCCTATTCTTCATATAAACGATGAGGAAGCATTTGAGCTAAGCAGCTTAACGGTCTCTGATTTTAAATGTGGAGTAGATGAATTTAGCGCTGTATCTCTTTTAGAGGCGGCAAAGATTCTTCAAAATGCAACATCTAATACTGTAATTATCACAAAAGGTAAGGATGGCTCCTGCTGTCTGGAGGCAGGAAAAGATAATTTAACAGAGGTTGATGGCATAAAGACAACTGTTGCAGATACAATTGGTGCCGGAGACAGTCATATTGGTCAGATCATGGCCAGCCGCGCAAATGGCTGCTCTTGGGCAGAGGCACTCTCACAGGCGAATAAGGTTTCTGCCCATGTTGTTGCTAAAAATGGTGCCGGACTGACAGACAGCGAATATCAAGACTGCTTTGCCAGATAAGTTTCCACTTCTACACGATAACCGTCAGTTTGTATTATGATTGCACCGCAGTCTTTTGTAATCAAAACTGACGGTATTTTTGCCTCTTCTAAGCGTTTTAAAAGCTGTTTCCCAGGATGACCATACCTATTATTTTCACTGCAGGAAATCACGGCAAGCTGCGGTGTTATTTGCTGCAGAAATGTTTTAGTTGTTGAATAATCAGAGCCGTGATGTGCGACTTTTAAGACAGTTACTGGCTTTAAGCTGACAAGCTCATCCTCGCAGTCACCTGGAAGATCTCCTGTAAAAAGCATAGAAAAATCATGATAATTAAGGCGCCACACTAGTGATGATTCATTTGTATCATCTGATTTTTCGTTTTTTGACGGCCACAGCACTTCAAAAGACAAATCTGGCAGCGTTTTTAATGAAAAAACATCTCCTTTTGAAATCCACTTAACTGGAATCTGCTTCTTTTTTGCTGCTGTTAACAGCTGTTCAAACTGCTTTTTTGATGACTGGCTCTGCGGCAGCATAAGCGTTCCTATCCGATCTGCGTCATTTTCAATCAATCCTATGATCCCATTAATATGATCACTGTCGGCATGCGATACAAAAACATAGTCAATCCGGCGAATGCCCTGTGAGTTTAAAAAAGGTTCTAATACATACGTATCAAGCATAGATTTGCTCGTGCTTCCGCCATCTGAAAGAATTGTCGTATGATCAGGAAGCATTAAAAAAATACCATCTCCCTGACCTACATCAAGTACAGTAATTTCCAATTTGTTTGTGTGATCTGCATGTAAAAAAACGCAGCCGAATATATAGCAGCCTAAGGCAAGAAAAACAGCGGCGATCTGACAGCGGCGTTTGTCTTTTTTTAGCTTTTCCTTATCATCATCTGTCTGTTTTCTTTTTCGCTTCTCATAGATAAGACTAGTTCCAATGGCAGTTATGAATAACAGTGTAACATATAATACAATTCGCCATAAAGCTGGTCTTCCAGTATACTGTGCTGACTCTGGAAGGCTTTTTGAAAGTTTGCAAAGCACAGTGTAAAAATAAATGACAAGATGGCCTGCCTTTAAGCATACAGCACCAAAAGCCGGTGCAAATAAAGAAAGTACAAGTGCTACGGCCGGTGATACAAGTAAAATACCAGCAAAAGGTATGACAAGCTGATTAAGTAAAATTGCATAAAGCGGATATTGGTAATAATGATATAACAGCACAGGAAGCATTGCAATAGAAAGTCCCATAACACTGCAAAAGCGGTTAATCCTTACAGTTGTTTTATCAGAAGAAGGCATTAAAATTTTTTTAAAGATATCTCCAACAAGGCTTATTCCAAGCACTGCGCCAAATGAAAGCTGCATAGAGGCCTGAAAAATGGCAAGCGGCTGAAAAATAAGAAGACAGAGGGCTGCTGCTGCCGCTGCCGTCGGCATATCATAAATACGGCCTTTTTGTCGCCCGATCATTAAAATAAGATACATGACACAAGCACGAATCGTCGAAACTGCATTTCCAGTAAAGGCAGAATAAAAAAGAACAATAATGCTTCCAGCCATACCGGAAATGGCAAATGATCCTGTTAATTTCATAAGCAAACCGCATGCAGCTAGTCCAACTACTGATATGTGAAGTCCTGATACCGAAAGGATATGAGCTATTCCCTGATCTTTAAAAAGTTCTTTCTGTTCTTTGTCTAATTCGCTTTTGTCGCCCAAAAGCACGGCACAGTAAATGCCATAATCAGCAATATTTCCTTCTAAAAGCCGTGAGAGTCTCATCTTTATGGCATCTTTTAGCTGCCACAGACACTCAGCAATAGGATCATATCGGCTACCTTTTTGTGTCCACGTCTTACCACTAAGGCAAAAATCATACCCTAAGTTATGATAATAACTTCTTGAATCAAATTCGCCTGGATTTGAAGCCTGTGAAAATAATGATAATTTCCCATAAACAGAAATTTTACTTCCGGCAAGAGGACGCTTTTGGTTGGAATGTGCCGAGACAGGAATCTGCACAATAACACCCTCCCCTGCTGCCTTTTTATTAATAGAGGCATTTTTTAAGTAAATCCAAAGCTTCGATTTTTCCTCTACCTTTGTCACGTTGCCTTCGACAAACACGTCATCCAATGTATTTTCTTTTGAGTACTGCATTGATAAAAGTGTATCATAAATATGACTATGTGCATTTGCGCTAAAACAGCAGACTGCCCCTGTAAAAAAAGAAAAAGCGCAGATACACAAAAAGAAAGGCATTTTTTTGAAAAAGACATTTTTGCATACAATTTGTATCAGCATAAAAATAAGCGCCAGCATAAAAATGCCGGCGCTTAAAATAATTGATATTATAAGGCTCTTTATACAAAGAAGTTCTCCTGCAAGAAAAAAAACTACAAGAACAAGGAGTGGTCGTTTCAATAGTTTAAATTCCTTTCTAGTGGACTGCTCAGTGATATATCGCGAAATACGATATTGCTGTCGCCGTCCACCATGATCTGAACACGCTGGACATCTGGCAGCTCCGTCAATGAATTTACGATCGAATATACAATCAAATTGCCATCAATAGAAAGCGCATCAGTCAGAAATGACGAATCAAAATTGACATAACAAATTTTGTCTTTAACGCTTATACTGATCACCTGCAGATTAGCAGGCAGTGTTCGAAAATATTCATCTTCAAAAGGTCCCTGAATCAGGCGGTTGATTACATCTTTTTCAATGGAATAGGAACTCTCATATACAACATTTTGAATCTTTTTTACAAGAGCATCCCCTTTCTCATTTGCATAGTATAAAGTAAGTGTGGTCTTTTTTTGACTGCTAAGTCCGTTTTCTATAATATCCACATAATCAGAAGCTGTCTGAGCACCAAGAGGTGCAAAGGAACTATTTGTAAGTGGCTTTTCGTCTACAAAAAATGTTACCGACTCCACACCTTCAACCTGACAGAAGGTTCGTACTATACCTGCCCTAAATAACAGCTCTGACACAGTGTCCATATTTTGATAGGAACTGTCAAAATAAAGCCCAAGGCTGCTGTTTTCCACTGAAAAACGCACAAGCTTTAAATCAGACGGAATAAGACTTATACGTGCTTTTTCAGTATCACTTTTAATCAGCTTTGCCCACAGTTCATTTATAACTGTTTCCTGATCGGTACCTGTCGGTTTATAATAATAGGAGCTAATGCCATTTTCTGACAAAGCTCTATAATAAATACGGATTCCATCTGTTGATACAGTTTTTTTATCGCATCCAGCTGCCATACATAAAAGCAAAAGAAAAATCACCAGATTTAATTTTTTCTTCATATTCTGTTTCCTTTCCATTTACTTAATTTACTCAATATATTTGAGCGGTATTCTAACAAGAAAGGTTGTTCCCTCTCCTGGTGTACTGTTTAGCTTAATACCACCATGGTGCAGCTGCACTACATTTTTTGTGATAGCAAGACCAAGACCTGTTCCGCCAGTCTCACGTGAACGAGCCTTGTCTACGCGATAAAAACGCTCATAAATTCTTGTTTGCGCATCCTTTGGAATACCAACACCTGAATCAGATACCTTAATATAAAAATATTTATGATCAGCATTCACAGATACTCGTACCCATCCGCCGTCATTGTTGTACTTTACACCATTTTCCACAAGATTTGTAACAGCAAGACTAAGCTTCGTCTCATCAACATCTGCCGTTACAGGACGAAAGCTTTCGAAAATGATTTCAATTGAACGCGTCTTTGCGATTGGACGCACGCGCTTTAAAATCTGTTCGACAAGATTATTAATATTAACTTGGCTGATATTAAGCTCAGTTGCATTTTTATCCATACGAACAAGTGTAAGCAAATCATTGATAATTTTTGTTTCTCTGTCAATCTCGTCTGAAATATCCTGCATAAACTCGCGATAAATATCAACAGGCACATTGTCACCTAAGATCAACGAATCAGCTAACACACGCATTGATGTGATAGGTGTTTTTAATTCATGAGAGACATTAGAAACAAATTCCTGTCTCGACTGGTCAATTGAACGCAGACGCTCCAATACCTGATTAAATGTATTAATGATCTCTTTTGTTTCATTATAGCCGCCTTCTGTCGAAAATGTAACATCGAGGTTTCCATCAAACACCTGATTGAGTGTCGTTACAAGATTTTTCCACGGTGTTGAACTGGTCCAAGCAAAAATAAAGCTAAGTGCGAACAAAATCATAGAGCCTGTGATTTCAATCAAAAGAACCTGTCGATTCATGGAATTTATCATTTTGGCAATCCAAGCACCAGACGAGCTAAGAAGCAGCACTCCTGTAATACTATCATCACCATCTGTGAGCATCGTTCTTGTCCGAAGCGGCACAGCCAGCTCCAGATACTCTGTCTTTTGTGAATAATGTTCATACGGACGACTGCCGAATGTATCAATAATCTGCTCAGAAATGCAGTATTTATTTTGCGTTACACCGTATGTATCAAATAAAATACGGTAAGAGCTGTCTACAAGAAGAAGACGTCCACCGCAGTATTCCGCAAGGAAATTTAATTCCCGTGTCATCTCATCATCTACTGCTTCCGCCAGAGAATTTCCGCTCATTTGTCCTGCTACAGTCTGACATGTATAACGCAGCTCCGAAAGCTTCTGATCAATAATGGAACTTCGATAGGAACGCTTAATCATCTCAGAGCCTGCAAGAAGCGGAAGCAATCCCATAATCATGAGAAGAAAAAATATACGAAAGCGAAAGCTTCCCCAGAAAAAATTATGATCCCGTTTTGCTATCATGCCTTATAGTAATATCCCACTCCCCATTTTGTAAATACATATTTCGGTTCACTTGGATTACGCTCAATCTTCTCACGCAGCCTTCTGATATGTACATCAACAGTACGCACATCACCAGGATATTCATACCCCCAAACAAGGTTTAACAGTTCTTCACGGCTGTAGACCTTATTTGGATTAAGCACTAGAATTTTAAGAAGATCAAATTCTCTTGAAGTTACATTGATCTCACTGCCTAAAATAAACAGGCGGCGGCCCTGAACATCAAGACGCAGATCACCAGTGACAATATCTGTACTGTTTTCCGGTGGCTGCGGCGGATGAATCATAGTATTGCTGCTTCTTCGCATAATGGCTTTGATGCGTGCTTTAACTTCAAGAATATTAAATGGCTTTGTAACATAATCATCTGCACCATATTCAAGACCAAGGATCTTATCCATATCGTCTCCCTTTGCTGTCAGCATAATAATAGGCATATTGGAAAACTCACGGATTGCCTGACACACCTGAAAACCATCAAGCTTTGGCAGCATTACGTCAAGAAGAACCACATCGTATTCTGTGTTTCTTGCCATCTCGACTGCCTGCTCTCCGTCATAGGCGCAGTCTACTTCCATTTGATCCTGAAGCAGACTGAACCGGATGCCCTTTACTATAATCTTTTCATCGTCTACCACTAATATCTTTGCCACCTTCGAGCCACTCCTGTTCTGTCTTACCTAAAAAACTGTAATCATGCCTTTGATTTTCTCAAAGGCTGCTTCTTTTATCCCCGGTACATTTTTAATTTCCTCGATAGAAGAAAACGGACCATTGCTGTTTCGATATGTCACAATTGCCGCGGCTTTAACCTGACCAATCCCAGGAAGCTGCATCAGCTCAGATTCAGATGCCTGATTTATATTAAGCAAGTTATCCGATGATGCAGAGGGAACTGCTGCTGCAGATGATATGACATTTTGTGTCTCGTTTTCAATCTGGTCGATTGATTCTGAAATATTTGGAATATAAATCTGTTCCGAATCTGCAAGAATCCGGGCGAGATTTACTGCCTCTGCCTGAGCATTTGCAGTCAGCCCACCTGCTTCTTCTACTGCCTGATAAAGACGTGATCCTGCCTGCAGTACATAGACACCAGGCTTACAAACTTCACCGCACAGATAAACAGCAATCGTCTCGACTGCTGCTTGTGTTGTTTCATGCAAACTGGATTCGGACACCTGACTTGTCTGTGCTTCTTCCTGAAAAAATTGCGTATCCTCTTTGGAATCGTCCATCTTTTGTATCTGTGTTGTCTGATAAAAGACAAGCTTTTCTTCTTTTTTTGTGCATGCCAAGATTTCAGACACAAAAAACAGAAAAAGAAAAAACAGCATCCACTGATGTGTCTTTTTCATCCTATCCCGCCTTTCGGCAGGCATACTGCTGCACCGATACTATCATTCTACAAAAATATGCGTCAGTATGCAAGGGGCTTTTGCAATTTTCTGAAAAACTTTCGTTTTCTTATTTTAAGCCTTCTCCCATCGAAACAACACGATCCCCGCAATGGCAATCAAAAGTCCAAGGATTTTTCTCCATGAAAATGATGCCTGACTGCTGCCAAACAAGCCAAACAGCTCTATCAGATATGCAACTGCTACCTGCGAAGTTACAATAATAATGACAGCCTGAGCGGGGCCTAGTGATCCCATACTCTGAACAACTGTTATTGTAATAAAGGCTCCTAAAATACCGCCGGTAAGAAGATACCATGGGCGAACTTCTGTAAGAAGTGCCACATTTTCACGTCCTGTACAAAGCCACGCAATAACGCACACGAAAAATGCTGTTAACTGGACAAAGCCTGTGGATACCCACAGGCTTGTTTGCTGTATTAAATACCCCCTGAATACTCATCAGTGCCCCTGAAATAAGAGCAAGAATGATACCCCACATAATACCTCACTTTCCATCGGATACACTTTCCAATTGATTTTGCTGCTTAATAAGAGTGTATCCGAGAAAGAAACAATCATGCATTTACTGGAAACATTTTTTTAATTTTGCAATCATCTCATCAACATGCTTTTTTTCAATAACAAGCGGCGGAACAAAACGAATTACATTTCCTGACGCAGAAATAATAATTAAGCCCTCTTTTTGAGCCTTTTTGATCACATCACCTACAGGAATTGTAAGCTCAATTCCCTGCATAAGTCCAATGCCACGATGATCCTTAATACAGTCAAATTTAGCTGTTAACTGCTCTAATTGCTCATACAAATATGCACCCACTTCTTTTACATGCGCAGTCAGGTTCAATTCTTCAAACTGATCCATAACTGCATTAGCAGCAGCACACACAAGTGGATTTCCGCCATAAGTAGAACCGTGATCGCCAGGTACAAGTGCTGCACATTCTTCACGGCATAAAAATGCACCGATTGGAAGACCATTTCCAAGAGCCTTTGCTACACAGACAACATCTGGCACGATATCATAGCTCTGATAGCAGAACATATTTCCGGTACGTCCCATTCCGCACTGGATTTCGTCACAGACAAGTAAAATATCATGCTCATCGCAGAGGGCGCGAAGTCCCTGCATAAATTCCTTTGATGCCGGGTAAATTCCGCCTTCTCCCTGAAGTGCCTCTAAGATAATACCGCAGGTACGGTCTGTAATCAGTGATTTTACACTTTCAAGGTTATTATACTCAGCAAAACGAACACCACCAATAAGCGGCTTGAATGGTGCCTGATAAGCATCATTTCCTGTTACTGAAAGAGCTCCCATACTTCTTCCATGGAATGAATGCTTCATGGCAATAATTTCATGATCTGTGCGTCCATCTTTATTATAGGCATATTTACGAACAAGCTTGATAGCTCCTTCAATTGCCTCAGTTCCACTATTAGTAAAGAATACACGGTCCATTCCTGTCAGCTGCGTGATTTTTTTTGCTGCCTTGGCTGCTGGCTCATTGTAAAACAGATTAGAGGTATGTACAAGCTTATCAACCTGCTCTTTAACTGCCGTTTTGTATGCGTCATTGCTGTAGCCTAGTGCAAATACAGCAATTCCTGCTGCAAAGTCAAGATATTTTTTCTGATCAGTATCATACAGATAAACATCCTCGCCATGATCAAGAACGATCGGAAAGCGATTGTAGGTATGAAGCAGACTGCTTTCTGCTGTCTGAATAATTGTCTGTGTTTCCATAATTAAAGTGCCTTTCTGTGAAATAAATTACTTTTCGTCAGGTGTGTAAAAATGGTCATCGCCTGCCTTTAAAATAGCGGTACCAATGCCCTTATTTGTAAAGATCTCAAGAAGCAGGCAATGAGCAATTCGACCATCCATGATATGAACTCTTGATACACCATTTAATACAGCATCAAGACAATTTTGAAGTTTTGGCAGCATACCGCCTCCAATATTGCCGCTGTTTAACAACTCTTCCATATGATCAGTTGTCAGCTCAGAGATTAACGTATCTTTATCCTTTGGATCTGCATAAACACCTTCAACATCTGTTAAAAATGCAAGCTTTTCAGCTTTAACGGCACGTGCAATTGCACAAGCTGCATCATCTGCATTGATGTTATAGCTTTGACAGTTATCATCAAATCCGATTGGGCAAATGATTGGCAAAAAGTCTTTTTCAAGAAGATCAAATAAAATCTTTGGGTTTACTTCTTTAATATCACCTACAAAACCGATATCCTGTCCATTAGACAGCTTCTTATCACAGCGAAGCAGCTGACCATCCTTGCCAGAGATACCGACAGCCTTTACTCCAAGCTCATTTACCATAGAGACAAGACTTTTATTAACCTTATTCAATACCATCTCTGCAATTTCCATCGTATCAGCATCGGTTACGCGAAGTCCATTTACAAAGCGCGGCTCCATGCCAACTTTAGATACCCAACGGCTGATTTCTTTGCCTCCTCCATGCACAATGATAGGCTTAAAACCAACCAGCTTTAACAAAACAACATCTTTAATGACGTTTCGCTTTAAATCCTCATCTGCCATTGCGCTTCCGCCATACTTTACGACAATAATCTTTCTGTTGAATCTCTGTATATAAGGCAGTGCCTCAATCAAGGTAGCGGCCTTTTCCATAATTTTGCTGTCTAATTCCATTTTGTGTTCTCCTCTTTTTTATGGGTAGTCGTTGTTACAAGCTTTTTATCAGCTGCGGTAATCGCCGTTGATCTTTACATATTCATAGGTTAGATCGCAGCCAAATGCTGTTGCTGTCTCATTTCCCTCTTTAATATCCATTTTTGCAATTACTTCTTCCTCAGAAAGAATCTTTGTTGCAGTTTCCTCACTGTAATCTGTTGCAATTCCGTTTTCTACGATTTTAATAGTACCAGCCTTGCTCTCTAACCAGATATCAACCACTTCAGGATCAAACTGTGCACCTGAGTAGCCCATTGCGCAGAGGATACGTCCCCAGTTTGCATCATGACCAAATACAGCTGCTTTTGTCAGACTAGAACATACAACAGACTTTGCGATTGTTCGTGCCTGATTTTTGTCCTTTGCGCCAATTACAGTTGCCTCAAACAGACATGTACAGCCCTCTCCATCTCCAGCAATTTTCTTTGACAGCTCAAGCATAATAAAATGAAGGGCCTCACAGAAAGTCTTGTAGTCTTCACCTTCCTTTGTGATTGGTGTATTTTCTGCCTGTCCATTTGCCATTACAAGTACAGTATCATTTGTAGAAGTATCACCGTCAACAGAAATCATATTGAAGGTATCAACTACATCTTCACTTAATGCTTTTTGAAGCAGCTCATGAGAAATTGCTGCATCTGTTGTTACAAAGCAAAGCATAGTGCACATATTCGGATGAATCATGCCTGAGCCCTTGCACATACCTGCAATTGTAACCTGCTTGCCGCCTAATTCAAAGGTACATGCAACCTCTTTGCTCTTGGTATCAGTTGTCATAATTGCCTCTGCTGCAAGCTTTGCATCTTCCCTGCTGCTTCCAAGTACCTTAGAAAGGGCTGTTACACCAGACTTAATCTTATCAATAGGAAGCTGTTTGCCAATTACGCCTGTTGATGCGACAAGAACTGCAGTTTTAGGAATGTTTAAAGCTGCTGCTGCCTCTGCTGCTGTATGAGACTGAGAGAAATGATCGTTGAATACGGTACCGGTCATTTTTCCGGATGCTACATTGTCCAGAGCCTCGGTCAGAGCGTCAACGCCTACCAGGTAGATATCCTCGCCAACGGTACGGCCAGCTGCCTCGATGGACTGCAGAGCGCCCAGTGCCATTGCGTCGTTGTTGCAGAATACAACTTCTACATCGTCGCCATACTGG
>OGRO01003474.1_pt1 | contig 11262 bp, 10 predicted proteins | sample 1553451 | NCBI WGS metagenome assembly OGRO01 (sample SAMEA2580021, study PRJEB22360) | human gut metagenome
ACCATAAGCCCAGTCAATACCCATCATACCAATCATCGGCAGGAAGATACGAACACCGACACCTGCGGAACGTTTCAATTCGAATGGATTGAAATTCTTCACATCATGCCATGCATTACCGGCTTCTACAAAACCTAACGCATAAATACTGGTACTTGTTTCCAGCATCAGCGGATATCTTAGCTCAAGTCCGAGACGGGTATAAGCATAACCTTCGTAACCGTAAGGAGTCAATGAACTGTTTTCATAACCACGAAGGGCAATACTTTCCGTTGCGTAGCTGGAGTAACCGGTCATACCGTCACCACCTACATCGAATGTTTCGAACGGAGATTTCTTATACTTGTTGTAGTGTCCCAGCAAACCGAATTCAACACGGCCCATCAATACCGGAGTACGTTTAACTGCTACCGGGTCCATCAACGGGATGTACACCTTGGATTTGAATTTCCATTTGTGATATTCAATCCATTTGTGCATCTTGTTCATGTCGTCCTGGCTGGTAGTACTGTACTTGCTGTAGTCAGTTCCATCAAACAGTGAGTACGGCGGAGTTAACTGTACTGACAATGAGAACTCTGAACCGGAACGGGGATAGATCGGATTGTCAATAGAACTACGAGACAATGTCAGGTTGATACTAAGGTTGTTACACTTACCGTTTGTAACGGGGAAGTACTGCCAGTCGCTCAGGATATAGCGTTGGTAAGATAACTCAGCGGTAAACTGGAAGTAGTCATCCGGCCATTTCAAACGTTTACCGAACATAGCTGCTACACCGAACATCTTGATAGACTTGTCGGGGTCGTAATAGTTCTCATAGCTGTTGTAGTTACCGTAGTTATACATACCATAACCGTACATACCACTATACATACTGTTGTAGTAGCTATTCATATATGCCGAGTTGTAGTAGCGGCTACTGATATCTGTCTGTACGGAATAGAAGGCCGACAGAGAGAATGCGTTCGGACGTTTACCACCGAACCACGGGTCATAGAATGAAATGCTATAGGATTGGTAATACTTGGCATTAGTCTGTCCGCTGACGGTCAAGGTCTGGCCATCACCCTGCGGCAGGATACCACGGTAGTTTTCACCCGGATGCAACAAGTTGGCCAGCGAGAAGTTAGTGAACTTCAAACTCAACTTACCGATGATACCGGTTTGTCCCCACCCGGCAGAGAATTCCACCTGGTCGTTAGCTTTGGATACCAGATCGTAACCTATATCTACAGTTCCGTCTTCTGGTCTTGGCTGAATATCCGGTTTGATTTGTTCCGGGTCAAAGTGTCCCATCTGCTGGATTTCACGCATAGAACGCATCAGGTCTTCACGGCTGAACAGGTCACCCGGACGGGTACGGAGTTCACGGCGTACTACGTTTTCGTACAAACGGTCGTTACCATTGATGCTGATCTTATTAATGGTAGCCTGACGGCCTTCGTAAATACGCATTTCCAGGTCGATGGAGTCTCCTACAATATTTACTTCTACGGGTTCGAGGCTGTAGAACAAGTAACCGTTGTTATAGTAGAGGTTACCGATAGCATCTTCGTCTGACATGGTACGTTCTTCCAGTAATTTCTGGTTGTATACATCACCTTTCTTCATGCGAAGCATAAAGTTCAACTGTTCGGAAGGATACAAGGTGTTACCTACCCACGTTACATTACGCAGATAATATTTTTCTCCTTCATCAATCTTCATGAAGATGTCTACGGTGCGGTCATCGTACGGTTTGATGCTATCTTCTACGATCATAGCATCGCGATAGCCTAATTCGTTGTACTTATCGATGATCAACTGCTTGTCTGCCTCGAAGTTTTCTTCCACGAACTTCTTGGTACGGAACAGATTGAGCAATTTATTCTTTTCGTTGGTCTTCTTCATGATGCGTTTCAACTTCTTAGTTGCAATCGCTTCATTGCCAACGATGGTGATTTCGTGTACTTTTACCTTCTCCTTTTTGTCGATGTCGATATCCACGATCACCTGGTTATCGTTGGATACATCGTCTTTCTGCGAGATGATAACTTCTGCATTCTTAAAGCCTTTATCATCAAAGTAGCGCTTAATCAAAGTTTTGGCGCGGTCAATGACATTCGGGGTCACCTGTCCGCCCTTAATCATACCGATCCGGCTTTCTATATCCTCGCGCTCTGACTTCTTCACGCCGTGATAGCGGATATCGGATACACGCGGACGCTGAGTCAGATGAATCGTAAGCCAAACCTTATCGCCTTCTATCTTATCTGCGGTGATTTGAACATTGGAGAACAGACCATGCTTCCAGTAACGCTTACAAGCCTGAGTGACTTCGTCACCCGGTATGGTAATCGTTTGTCCTACAGACAAACCGGATAGTCCGATCAGTACATAGTCCTCATAGTTCTTAACTCCTTCTACTTTAATTTCTGCAATTTCATACTTCTTGGGTGTTCCCGAATAGAGAATAACCGGTTTTGCTGCATCATTATCGGTGCCATTGGCATCTTGAGCCGCACTTGTCAGTACACAACCGAAGAGGCAGATAAACGCTGTGAGTATAGAGAAAATACGATAGTGCATTTATGTTTTTGATTAAATATGTTTGAGTTTAACTGATTTGTTCACTGGTTTTGCCGAATCTGCGTTCCCGTCTCTGGTAGTCGCAAATGGCTTTGCAAAGTTCCTCTTCCCGAAAATCGGGCCAATAGGTTTCACAAAAATAAAGTTCCGAATACGCGCATTGCCAAAGAAGGTAATTACTCAGACGGATTTCTCCACCGGTGCGTATCAGCAAGTCGGGGTCAGGCATGAAGTGGGTAGTCAGGTGCTTTGACATTAAATCGCAGTCGATCTGTTCGGGCGTCAATTCTCCTTTCTGCACCAAAGCGGCAATTTGCCGGCTGGCTTCTGTGATTTCCCAACGTGAAGAGTAGCTGAGTGCAAGTACCAGGCACATACCTGTATTCTTAGAAGTATTTTCTACGCAATTGTATAAACGTGTCTGTACATTTGCGGGTAACTTTTCTATATCTCCGATGATCCGGAAACTGATGTTATTCTTCATGAACGTGTCCTCTTCGATGGAGTCGAAAAGAAGGCTCATCAAGGCTGCCACTTCATCTGTCGGGCGGTTCCAATTTTCGGTTGAGAACGTATATAGGGTCAGATATCTGATGCCCAGTCTGGCTGCCTCTTCGGCTATTACATGGACGGTTTCTGCACCGACCTGATGTCCGTAGCTGCGCTCGTGTCCGCGCTGCTTCGCCCATCGTCCGTTGCCATCCATGATAATCGCCACATGCTGGGGTATCCGGCTCAAATCAATTTGTTCTTTATATTGCATCTTTTTTAGTTGTTACATTCCTTACATCTTGGGAAGAGGTCGTAGGTGACGAAAAAGACGGTAAATGCATAACTGTCTTTATTCTTCCAACCTTTTCCTTTTATCTGGTATGGGTCTTCCAGTTGCAAACCTTCCCGTTGAGTAACATCCAACTGGTCGCTAAGGCTGAACCGCATCGTAAACTCGCATCCTATATTGATGCGTGGGGTTGCTTTGAATTTTATTCCCACTCCTATGGGGATGTTCATCGTAAAGACCGTTTTTACAGGCTTTGGTGCAAACGTAAAACCCAATCCACCCAATATATAAGGTGTAAATCGACGGTCCCCCCGGTACGTATTACCGATACCATATCCCAAAAAGTTATATTCAAACTGTGCTCCCAAATCGATTATAGTCCGTTTGAAAGTGGCATACTCTCCATTCGGATACACATTTTTGAAATCTCTCGTGTCACCGGAAATCCTGCCGGCTGTCAGGTTGCCTTTTATTGCCATGTGTGGATTCAGTAAATACCGGGCTATAAAACCTCCCGCTATATCTGTGTCTTTAAACGGGGTGCTGCTATTTGCATCTCCCATATAAAAACTTCCTCCAATGACTCCTCCCATCTCCCAAGTATATTCTTCCTGTGCCATGGCACAACAGAATGGGAACATGAGCAGGCAAAATACTATCTTTATATTTCTTGTAATAGTCATACCGTTTTCTTGTTACTCCTTAACTATATAAGGAAACGGAAATTTGACTATTTTATTATTGTTGCTTGAATCCCAGTTTGTTTAGACGTCCACGCCAAACAGAACCGTCATTCCACGCGATCCAAATATAATGGTTCTTATCAATAGCCAAAGAATAATCTCCCTTACCTTCGAATAAACTTTTATATTCAATTGTATCTTCGTCGTCTTCATCTTCTCCTGGAATGATAACTTTTTCAGATGCATATCTGAATTTATCAGCAGATTCATTCCAGGCAATGCCTGCAAGGGAAGAATAGATGGTTTTAAACTCTCCACCCATCATGTGGAATTGGCTTCCATAATACATGATTGCTGGATTCTTCATAGCTGGGCAAGAAAAGTCTGTCGGGGTACTCATATCGGCCCAAACAAGTCCGTCCTTTGAGAACCAAGGTGTTGTAGCTTCAACCGTTTCTTCAACATTGCCTACTACTACTGTTTGTTTGATGCCACTTGCATTCGTGAATACAGTAGAATATATTTCTTTTAAAGGGAAATCAGAGGGAACTTCTTCGCCTTCTTTCCAAGTTGTTTCTCCGGCGCTTTTTGCACAGAAGAAATTCTTTCCATCTTTTGCAAAGATACCGGTAAGCATATTTTTACTTCCTGTTACCTCATCTGCAGGAATACCTGCTAAGAATGTTACCATGTACATTCCCTGCATATCCATTTCTTCCCAATTTGTACCATTATCGGAGTAGAATGCTTTTCCATTCTCTGCTGTAGTATATAATCGGTTGTCGAAATTAATGATAGAAGTTAATTTAGCGTCTGAAGGAAGACCGCTGATTGTAATCAGGTTTCCCCATTGGATACTGGCAGGATTTGATACGGAAGTGCGATATGCTGTTGTCGTAGAGGTGTAGACTAATAAATCTTCATTCAAAACAACAGATCTTTGCTTACCGGAAGCCGGAGAAGCCGGAAGTGATGGCATTTCTCTCCAAATCAGTGAGTCCGGATCCTGTGTGTGAACATTTACCTTGATAGTATATTCGCGGGTAGTGATTCCGTCGGCTGCATGTACTTTTAGTTTGATCGGTTCTCTCAGGTCAACTGAGTCGTTCATGTTGAATACAGTATCATTCAGACCAGAAGTTACCCATCCTGTTACTGTCAGTGTGTCGATTAAGATACGTTTTATGATGGAATCAGCACCCATAGGAAGCGAGTCTACATTATAAATTTCTCTTTTCAACTGGTCAATCGTAAACTTATAATATACGCCTTTTGTTATAGTATCAATACCAAAGGCACGTATCGTCGCGTCGGAACTATATTCATAATTTTCATCTGAGTCAAGACACGAACTTATGGCAATTGACATAAGAAGAAAACTCAGTATTACGGATAAAAACTTTATTCTCATTTTCTAAAGATAGTGTTTATTTACAAGTTGCAAAAATAGGAACATTTTTTTCTATAATCAGCATCCCGGGGAAGTTTTATATAAAATTATAGATAATACCCCTGTTTTTCTCGATAAAAAAGCATCAAAATGAGGTAATTCGGACTATTTCGTTGCTGTATAATGCCGTATACTTCTGCCGAAAGATTGCTCACTGGCATAACTAATTTTATCGTTCATTTCAGGAGCTTTAACACCGGATATCAGTGATCTGGGGCTTTCTTCAACATATACTTCATCCCAAAGCCCCGCATCGATGAAAGATTGTAGTAAGGTGCTTCCGCCCTCCACCAACAGAGATTGAATACCACGCTCATACAATATCTGCATGATCTGAGGCAATATGTCCTGTTGGAAATCTATCGGGAGATATTCCACGTTAGGCAGAGCGTCATGAAAATGTTCGGTAAAGACGAGTGTCAGTACACTTCCGTCAAACAAATGAAGGGTAGGAGACAGACTCTGTTTCCGGTCGATGACGAGACGTATGGGAGAGCGCCCATACCAGTTGCGTACATTTAAAGAAGGATTGTCCAGTTTAGCAGTACGTGTGCCTACAAGAATGGCAGAATGTTCCGCTCTCTTTTTATGTACCAGCATGGAGGTTAAGGGAGTGGATAGAATCACAGGATTACCCTCGGTCCGGCATAAGTCAATAAACCCGTCTGCAGATTCTGCCCATTTCAGTGTGATATATGGGCGGTGCAAGGTGTGAAAGGTTATGAATCTTTTGATTAGGTGTCGACATTCGTCTTCCAGTACTCCTACGATTACTTCTCGTCCGGCATCTTTCAGCTTCTGTATGCCCCGTCCGGCAACCTTGGAAAAAGGGTCCTGGCAGCCGATGACGATACGGGGGATTTGTTTTTCAATAATCAAATCTGCACAGGGGGGAGTTTTCCCGTGATGAGAGCAGGGCTCCAGACTTACATAGATGGTGGAACGCTTTAGTAATGAGGTCTCTTTTACGGAACGAATAGCATTGACTTCAGCGTGTGCTTTTCCGCAACGTACATGATAGCCCTCACCGATGATTTTCCCGTCGCATACGATTACCGCACCTACCATCGGGTTGGGAGCGGCGTTGCAAAGTCCGTTTTGCGCCAATTGTATACAGCGGCGCATGTATTTTTCTTCTTCTATGTGTGCCATTTTTCTATGATAATTCTTACTTTTGCACCCCAAAATGGATTCTTCGCAGTAGGATACGGACGGAGATCGGTCTGACCGGGAAGCCGAACAGGTGAAGAATCCGCTAAATATCCATTATGAACATTACCGCCTCTTATATTCGCCGGAAATTGCAGGGCCGTTATGATCCCCGCGAAGCCGGAAACCTGTCCCGGATTATCTGTTGCGAGATATTGGGGCAGCAAACTGTGGATTATTATCTGGGCAAAGATATAATTTTATCTGTAAAAGAGGAACAGGAATTGGAAAGCATTCTTGCCCGTTTACATAATTTTGAACCGATACAATATATTTTAGGGGAAGCCCGCTTCTTGGGAAGAACTTTTCGCGTGACTCCGGGTGTACTCATTCCCCGTCCGGAAACCGAGGAACTGGTAGAGATGATGTTGAAAGAACTTTCTCCCGTTTCTCGTGTTTTAGACGTTGGGACAGGTAGCGGTTGTATCGCCATTTCTTTGGCGAAAGAATTACCGGAGTCGCAAGTCACCGCTTGGGATGTATCGGGAGAAGCTTTATCTATTGCTGCTGCTAATAGTAAGGCTTTGCAGGCATCTGTACGGTTCGAACAGCGCGATGTGTTAACTTATGAACCTTGTGTGGCGGACTGTTATGATGTAATTGTGAGCAATCCGCCTTATGTTACTGAAGCAGAGAAACAGGAGATGGAACATAATGTGCTGGACTGGGAGCCTTCGTTGGCATTGTTTGTGCCCGATACAGATCCTTTGCGTTTTTATCGCCGCATAGCCGTGCTGGGACTTGAGATGCTTACGTCCGGTGGAAAACTTTATTTTGAAATTAACCGTGCTTTTGGAAAGGATACTGTAGCGATGTTGTGTGAAACAGGATATCGCGCGGTCAGACTCCAAAAGGACATATCTCATAATGATCGATTTGTAATAGCCGAAAAATGACGAATATTACTGAAACAGAGGCGCTGAATAAAGTAGCTGCCTATTGCTCTACAGCGGAACATTGCCGTGCTGAGATTTCTGAAAAACTACAGCGTTGGGGATTGCCCTATGATGTCATTGACCGCATTCTCAAGCGGCTGGTAGATGAAAAATATATTGATGAAGAGCGCTTCTGTCGTGCCTTTGTGAATGATAAATATCGCTTTGCCAAATGGGGGAAAGTGAAAATTGCCCAAGCACTGCAACTGAAGAAAATTTCTTATAATACATGCCGGCAGTTCTTGAATGAAATAGATGAAGAAGAATACTTGTCTATTTTAGATAGTTTGCTGACTGCAAAAAGGAAAAGCATACATGCGGAGAATGAGTATGAGCTGAATGGAAAATTGATGCGTTTTGCCCTGAGTCGGGGTTTTGAAATGAAAGATATTCGTCATTGTATACAACTTTCTGACGAAAATGACGACTTTGAGTGAAAAATCTCTTTATTCTTTTTTTTATTCTCGTTCTGTTTCTGTATTTTTGTGCCATATTTACTATAAATAGCTAATTTAGTTATGAGAACTTTAGAAAAACTATTCGCAGAGAAGTTGCTGAAGATAAAAGCGATTAAACTACAACCGGCAAATCCCTTTACATGGGCTTCCGGATGGAAATCTCCCTTTTACTGTGATAACCGCAAAACACTTTCTTATCCTTCTTTGCGTAATTTTGTAAAGATTGAGATTACCCGTTTGATATTGGAACGTTTCGGGCAGGTGGATGCAATTGCCGGCGTAGCAACAGGCGCTATCCCTCAGGGAGCTTTGGTTGCCGATGCGCTGAATTTGCCGTTTGTGTATGTACGTTCTACCCCGAAAGACCATGGATTGGAAAACCTGATCGAAGGAGAGCTTCGCCCGGGTATGAAAGTTGTGGTGGTTGAAGATTTGATTTCTACAGGTGGAAGTAGCTTGAAGGCCGTAGAAGCTATTCGTCGCGACGGATGTGAAGTAATCGGTATGGTTGCAGCTTATACCTATGGTTTCCCGGTTGCAGAAAAAGCATTCAAGGATGCCAAAGTTCCTTTGGTGACGCTGACGAATTATGAAGCGGTTCTGGATGTTGCACTTCGTACGGGTTACATCGAAGAAGATGATATTGCAACGCTGAACGAATGGCGTAAGGACCCTGCACATTGGGATGCTGGAAAGTAACGGCGGTTTATACTATAAAATAATTAATATGATAAAAGGGCCATTCGGATAGTTTCTGTCCGGATAGTTCTTTTTTTGTCTTTTAAAGAGAATCAAAATATGACAAAATTTGAAAGTAGTGTAAAAACTATACCTGCCTCACAGGAGGCTGTTTATGAGAAACTTTCTGATTTGAATAATCTGGAGAAGTTTAAAGACAGCTTGCCGGAGGATAAAGTTAAGAATTTGAGCTTTGACTCGGAGAGTATGATGATAGAAGTAGCTCCTGTGGGTAAAATAGCGCTGAGCATAGTAGAAAAAGAACCATGCAAGTGTATTAAGTTTGCCACAACTACTTCACCACTGCCCTTCAATTTGTGGATACAGATTGTTCCGGTAACAGAAACAGAATGTAAACTGAAATTGACCATTGGCTTGGAACTGAATCCTTTCATGAAAGGTATGGTTCAGAAACCTTTGCAAGAAGGGTTGGAAAAGATGGCGGATATGCTGTCGATAATACCTTATTAATCACTAACTGTTAATCACTAAATAAATGGCTCAGAAACTTTGGGAGAAATCCGTTCAAGTAAATAAGGATATAGAACGCTTCACGGTGGGACATGATCGCGAGATGGACCTTTATCTGGCTAAACATGATGTGGTAGGTTCTATGGCTCACATCACCATGCTCGAAAGTATTGGTCTGCTGACGAAGGAAGAGCTGGCTCTTTTGCTTGAAGAACTGAAAAATATCTATGCGGCTGCCGAGAAAGGGGAGTTTGTGATAGAAGAAGGAGTGGAAGATGTACACTCGCAGGTGGAATTGATGCTGACGCGTAAATTGGGTGATATAGGCAAGAAGATACATAGTGGTCGTTCGCGCAACGATCAGGTGTTGCTCGATCTGAAACTTTTCACGCGTGCGCAGATTAAGGAGATTGCTGAAGCTGTGGAACAACTGTTTCATGTGCTGATATGCCAGAGTGAGCGTTTTAAAGATGTGCTGATGCCGGGTTATACTCATTTGCAGATAGCTATGCCGTCTTCTTTCGGATTGTGGTTTGGCGCTTATGCCGAGAGTCTGGTGGATGATATGCTCTTTTTGCAGGCAGCATTCAAGATGTGTAATCGTAATCCTTTGGGTTCGGCTGCCGGGTATGGTTCTTCATTCCCATTGAATCGTACGATGACAACACGTTTGTTGGGCTTTGACTCTTTAAACTATAATGTTGTTTATGCCCAGATGGGGCGTGGCAAGATGGAACGTAATGTAGCTTTTGCTTTGGCGAGTATTGCCGGAACTATCTCCAAACTGGCTTTTGATGCTTGTATGTTCAACAGTCAGAACTTCGGTTTCGTGAAGCTGCCTGATGATTGCACGACAGGTTCCAGCATTATGCCCCATAAGAAGAACCCGGATGTCTTTGAATTGACGCGTGCCAAGTGCAATAAACTGCAATCATTGCCACAACAGATTATGATGATTGCCAATAATTTGCCGTCCGGCTATTTCCGGGATTTGCAAATTATTAAGGAAGTCTTTTTGCCTGCTTTCCAAGAATTGAAAGACTGTTTGCAGATGACTACCTATATCATGAATGAAATAAAGGTGAACGAACATATCCTCGACGATGACAAATATCTGCTTATTTTCAGTGTGGAAGAAGTGAACCGCTTGGCACGTGAAGGTATGCCTTTCCGGGATGCTTATAAGAAAGTGGGATTGGACATTGAAGCCGGAAACTTCTCACACAGCAAGCAAGTGCATCACACACATGAGGGAAGTATCGGTAATCTCTGTAACGATGAAATCTCGGCGCTGATGCAGGAAGTGGTAGATGGTTTCAATTTTCATGGAATGGAAGTAGCTGAAAAAGCTTTGCTTGGTCGATAAATACGATATTGTATGCGGAAACTCTGTATAGTCATAGGAATGCTTTGGTTGTGTGTCACCAGTTGTGGTGATTCTTACGAATCGAGCATTCCTTCCGTTACCTTTAATTTTTCATGTAGTCTTTCACAGTCTCCTTATTATAAGATTACGACTCCCGGTCAGTTTCTGAAGATAGAGAAGAATGTAAATGGACTGCCGGTGGGCTATGCGGGATTGGTTATCGGGCAGAGTGTTTTCTCAGAGGGGAATACTTATGTTGCTTATGATGCAGCTTGTCCGGTGGAGGCCAGTCGTAATGTTTCGGTAGAGGTCTTAGAAGATGGATTGGGGACGGCAGAATGTCCTAAATGCCATACCCAATATAATTTGAGTAGTGGCGGATTTCCTACGGGGGAAGGTACAGAGTATCTGAAACATTATAAAGTCACCGTGTCCGGCACTTCTTTGCAAGTGAGGAACTAATAAAACTGTAACATTTTCCATGTAAAAAATTTGGCTGTAACGGGGAAACTCCTTATCTTTGCACCCGTTCTACAAAAAAGACCTGCGGAAATAGCTCAGTTGGTAGAGCATAACCTTGCCAAGGTTAGGGTCGCGAGT
>OGRO01003477.1_pt1 | contig 11250 bp, 12 predicted proteins | sample 1553451 | NCBI WGS metagenome assembly OGRO01 (sample SAMEA2580021, study PRJEB22360) | human gut metagenome
CCTCCCTCACCCTCGGGTGCGGCTCATGGGGCGGAAACTCGGTTTCCGAAAATGTCGGTGTAAAGCACCTTATAAATATTAAAACCGTTGCGGAAAGAAGGGAAAATATGCTTTGGTTCAGAGCTCCGGAAAAGGTATATATAAAGAAAGGCTGTCTGCCGGTCGCACTCGGCGAGCTTAAAACCGTAATGAACAAAAAGAGGGTGTTTATCGTAACCGACAGCTTCCTCTATCATAACGGATACACAAAGGCGATAACCGACAGGCTTGACGAAATGGGAATCGAGCACACGACCTTCTTTGACGTTGCGCCCGACCCGACCCTCGGCTGCGCGACAGAGGGCGCAAAGCAGATGACGGCGTTCGCTCCCGACTGCATAATCGCACTCGGCGGCGGCAGCGCAATGGACGCGGCAAAAATTATGTGGGTACTTTACGAGCATCCCGAAGCTGATTTTATGGATATGGCAATGCGCTTTATCGATATAAGAAAAAGAGTCTACACCTTCCCGAAAATGGGCGAAAAGGCATATTTTATCGCGATTCCGACCTCTGCGGGAACAGGCTCGGAGGTAACTCCGTTTGCGGTTATTACGGACGAAAAAACCGGTATAAAATACCCGCTTGCAGACTACGAGCTGCTCCCCAAAATGGCGATAATCGATACCGACTTCCATATGTCTGCGCCGAAGGGTCTGACTGCGGCGTCCGGTATAGACGCGGTAACACACGCTCTGGAGGCGTATGCGTCAATGATGGCGACCGACTACACGGACGGACTTGCGCTGAAGGCGCTTAAAACAATATTCGAGTATCTTCCGCGGGCATACGATAACGGACAAACAGACGTCGTCGCGCGTGAGAAAATGGCGAACGCCGCAACAATGGCGGGCATGGCGTTTGCAAACGCGTTCCTCGGCGTGTGCCACTCCATGGCTCATAAGCTCGGCGCGTTCCACCACCTGCCGCACGGCGTTGCAAATGCGCTGATGATTGAGGATGTACTGAGATTTAATGCGTCGGAAACTCCGGCAAAAATGGGTACCTTCCCGCAATACGACCACCCGCACACACTCGCGAGATATGCCGAGGTTGCGGATTCGCTCGGTCTCGGCGGCAAAACCGATATCGAGAAGCTGGAAAACCTTATCAAGGCGGTGAACGAACTTAAAGACCGCGTCGGAATCAAAAAAACAATCCGCGATTACGGAATTGACGAAAAGGATTTTCTTGACCGCCTTGACGATATGACCGAGCAGGCGTTTGACGACCAGTGTACCGGCGCAAACCCGCGCTACCCGCTGATGAGCGAGATTAAGCAAATGTATCTTAACGCGTACTACGGAAAAAACAACGAAGAAAAAACGCAGGGAGGGGAAAAATAATGAAGCTGGACAGAATTATTGCCGTAAGAAACAATAAAACGATATACCGTGACGGCGACCTTTGTATGAAGGTATTCGGCGAGGGATTTTCAAAAGCGGACATTCTCAACGAGGCTCTTAATCAGGCGCGTGTTGAGGAAACCGGACTGAACATTCCCAAAATCGAGGAGGTCACCATGATAGAGGGCAAGTGGGCGATTGTATCCGACTATATCAGCGGCACAACCCTTGCTAAGCTTATGGCGGAACACCCCGAAAAAAAGGAGGAATACATGAATATGTTTGTTGACCTCCAGATTGAAATGCACAAAAAAAGCTGTCCCGACCTCAACAAGCTGGTTGATAAAATGAACCGCAAAATAAGTCAGACCGACCTGTCGGCAACGGTTCGCTATGACCTGCACACCCGCCTTAACGGAATGCCCAAGCACAAAAAGCTGTGCCACGGCGATTTTAACCCTTCCAATATAATTATAGCGGAGGATTCCACGCCGTATATAATAGACTGGTCGCACGCAACGCGCGGCAACGCCTCGGCGGACGCGGCAAGAACATACCTTCTGTTTTGGTTAGACGGCGACATTACGGGCGCAAAACGGTATCTTGAGCTGTTCTGCGAAAAGAGCGATACCGCAATGCAGTATGTTCAGAAATGGATGCCGATTGTTGCGGCGTCACAGACGGTCAAGGGTAACGAAAAGGAGCGCGAGTTCCTTAATTCATGGATAGACGTTGTCGACTACGAATAAAACCGGCACGGCAAATGTTTGGGCAAAACTAACACAGAAAAGGCGAAATCCGCCCCAAAGGCGGATTATCCCCTTTTCAGATAAAGGAGAATTTTCAAAATGAAGCTTGTATCATGGAACGTAAACGGACTCAGAGCGTGTCTCGGCAAAGGATTCGAGGATATTTTCCGCGGATTTGACGCGGATATATTCGCGCTCCAGGAAACAAAAATGCAGCCCGGTCAGGCGGAGGTTGCCGCACGCGGCTATCTCCAATACTGGAACAGTGCCGAAAAGAAGGGGTACTCGGGAACGGCGGCTTTCACCCGCATGACCCCGATTTCCGTATCGTATGGCATGGGCATTGACGTTCACGATCATGAGGGTCGGCTGATAACCCTTGAATTTGAAAATTTCTTTTTTGTGACCTGCTACACGCCGAACTCGCAGAACGAGCTTGCCCGACTCGACTACCGTATGCAGTGGGAGGACGATTTCCGTGCATATCTTATGAAACTTGACAGCAAAAAGCCGGTCATATGCTGCGGCGATTTGAATGTTGCGCACAGGGAAATCGATTTGAAAAACCCCAAAACAAACCGCCGCAACGCAGGATTTACCGATGAGGAGCGCGAAAAAATGACAGAGCTGCTTGACGCGGGATTTTGCGACAGCTTCAGATACCTCTATCCCGATGCCGATGGCATATATTCATGGTGGAGTTACCGTTTTAAGGCGCGCGAAAAGAACGCGGGGTGGCGCATCGACTACTTCCTTGTTTCCGAACGCATTGCGGACAAAATCCGCGAGGCGAAAATTCATACCGATATTTTCGGCTCCGACCACTGTCCCGTTTCCCTGGAAATAGACATTGACCGATAAAGAATTTTTGTCCGTTTAACGCCTGTCGAGCGTTGCGGCTTTAGAATTTTTGTGTAATAAAAAAATAAATTTTGCAGATACTACAAAAAAGATAAGGATGTGTGAAAAATGAGTGTACTTCATATAACGGATAAAGAATTTGACAGCGTTATCTCTTCAAAGGATAAGCCTGTCCTTGTAGATTTTTGGGCGGAGTGGTGTATGCCGTGCAAGATGTTTGCTCCCGTAATCGATAAGCTTGATGCAGAAATCGGCGACCGCGCCGTGATTGCAAAGGTCAATATTGACGAATGTGAGGAGCTTGCGTCACAGTATCGCATTATGTCCATTCCAACGGTAGTAATTTTCAGAAACGGCGAGGAAGAACAGCGTTTTGTCGGCGCAAAAAGCGCGGGAGAGATAAAAAATCTGCTTGGACTGTGATTTGCGGCAGTGCAGCGCGGTTTTTCCCGAGTTTGCAATATTCGGACATTTTACGAAAAGAGCTTGACAAATTTAGAAATTCGATACATTATAAAAAAGCAAGACCTTAAACGGTTATACCCAAACAATTACATCACATTTTAAATAACGTCATTACTGAAATGAGCCCCATTTGTTAGACAGAAATAAGTCTAATGAAAGGGGTTTTTTCATGGGTAAAATTAAATATCCTCCGAAACTGCGATTGAAAATAGTTTCAGGATATTTAGACGGCAAGCTCGCAAAAAACCGCGCCAACGGTAAAACAAGCTATAATCGTCCGCCCGTATTTTTCAATTAAGTGTTCGTTCTTTGCCGCCTGTTTCACAGCTTTCGACAAAAGCCACAATATTGTGCCGCGTCGCAGCGCAGAAATTAACGAAAACAGAGGAGCGGTGGCGAGAATGAACTCTGATTTTCGCGAAAATCGGAGCAAGCTATACACCGCTTGCTCCGATGTGCGGGTGATATAAAGTTGTTTTTTCGCTCGGTTTCCCTCTGTGACCTTTCTTCTCGCTCCTATTCGGCGTTTTTTGCCTGTTCAAGAGCTTGTGCAAGCTGATCCGGACATGACGTACCACGACCGTTGCAATCTATCCCTTTAAGGCGCGAAATTGCCTCGTCAACATTCATACCCTCGACAAGTCTGCCCACTCCCTGAGTGTTACCCATGCAGCCGAACAGAAAATGCACATTTTTTACCGTGTTGCCGTCAAGGTCAAAGGATATTTCCTTCGAACACGTTCCGTGCGTTTTGTACTTAAAGCTTTTCATTGTGTCATTCCTCCCTGAATATTAAACATATGTAAAAAAAGAACGCCGCTCGGGCGTTCTTTTTGAAATTCAAAGCTTATTATTTATTGATAAGAGCCTTGAGTGCGCTGCCTGCCTTGAAAGCCGGAACCTTTGCAGCGTCAATCTTCATCTCAGCGCCTGTCTGAGGATTTCTGCCTGTTCTTGCAGCTCTTGTTCTTACCTCAAAACCGCCGAAGCCGATAAGCTGAACTTTGTCACCCTTAACGAGTGCGCCTTCAACTGATGAGATAAAAGCGTTCAGAGCAGCCTCTGCATCCTTCTTTGAAAGATTTGCTTTTTCAGCCATTGCTGAAATCAATTCCTGTTTATTCATTTTTAAAACTCCTTTCTAAAAAAATAATTTTTAAATTATTTTTTCATGTAAATTAACATATTTATTCTACTACATATTTATCAAAAATTCCATAGTTTTCTGCGTTTTTCTTTAAATTCGTGACTTTGCACAAATTTTTTTTGCGTCCCTTGTCCTATTTGTCCAACAAAAACGGCTGAAATCCGCGTTTTGAGTGGGGTTTCGGATGTTTTTGTCAGTCAGGATTATACATCAGCATCTCGTTAAGCTCGTTTCGGGTCATAAGAACCTGTCTCGGCTTTGTACCCTCATACGGTCCGATAACGTGATATTCCTCCATCTGGTCGATAATTCGCGCCGCGCGTTGGTATCCGACCTTAAATCTGCGCTGAAGCATTGCCACTGACGCCTGCCCGGAATCGATAACAAGCTCTGCCGCCTTACCGAAAAGCTCGTCACGCTCGCCGCCGCGCATATGGTCGTCCTCGTCATCTGCCGGAGCCTCCATTGCGTCCTGCTCGCGCTCTATATGCTCCAGTATCGACTCGTCATAGCTTGCCTCATACTGCTTCTTTATAAACGCCACTATGTCCTCTATCTCGCTGTCGGAGACAAAGTTACCCTGTATTCGCATAGGCTTTATCGCGCCGCGCGGCGCATAGAGCATATCACCCTTGCCGAGCAGCTTTTCCGCGCCCATTGCGTCAATAATCGTACGGCTGTCCACCTGTGACGAAACAGCAAATGCGATTCTTGACGGAACATTTGCCTTGATTACGCCGGTAATTACGTCAACGGACGGTCGCTGCGTTGCGATAACAAGATACATTCCCGCGGCACGCGCAAGCGCCGCAAGGCTGTTTATCGAGTCCTCGACCTCGTTCTTTGCCGCCATCATCAGGTCGGCAAGCTCGTCTATTATTATTACGATTTCCGGCAGCTTGTTTTCCGGCGTTCCTTCCTCCTCCATAAGACGGTTAAAGCCCTGAAGATTTCTGACCTTGTTGTCCTCCATAAGCTTATATCTGTTCTTCATCTCCGCAACCGCCCAGTTGAGCGCGCCCGCCGCGTGCTTGGGGTCGGTTACAACAGGTATAAGAAGGTGCGGAATTCCGTTGTACACACCCAGCTCAACCTTTTTGGGGTCAACCATAATCAACTTTACCTCGTCCGGCTTTGCCTTATATAAAATACTTGTGATAAGTGAGTTGATACAAACACTCTTACCCGAACCGGTCGCACCCGCGATAAGGATATGCGGGAACTGAGCAATGTCCGCAACTATGCAGTTTCCGCTTATGTCCTTGCCGAGCGCGAACGCCGTTTTGGACTTGAAGTCACGGAATTTGTCTGTGTCTATTACCTCGCGAATCGGAACGGCGGTTGCCGTAGCGTTCGGAATTTCTATTCCTATTGCCGCCTTGCCCGGAATCGGAGCCTCGATACGCACACCGGACGCGGCAAGGCTGAGCGCAATGTCATCGGCGAGGTTGGTTATTTTTGATACTTTTATACCAAAGCCCGGCTGAAGCTCAAACCGCGTAACGGTCGGTCCCTGTGTTATATCAAGGATTTTTGCGTCAACCTTAAAGCTTGCCAGAGTTTCAAGCAGCTTGTTCGCCTTGTCCTCAAGCTCCTTTTTAATTTCCGCACGGCTCTTGGTTTTCGGCTTAGGCTTTGCAAGCAGAGCAACAGACGGGAGCTTGTATTTTATCGGCTTTGCCGCCTCCATATGCTCCTTTGCCATCGTGCCGATAAGGTTTGCCGCCTGCTGCGCCTCCTCGCGGTTTATGCGCTTTCCCGCCGCGACCGCGCTGTCAAGCGGTACGCCCGCGTCAATCGCCGCCTGCGTCATCGGATCAACGCGCTCCTGCATCTGTACAAGGCTCGGCGGCTCAAATTCCTCGTCGCCGGTCTTGAAGTTGCCGTTCTCGTCCGGGATTTCGGTAAGAACTCCGGTTTTTATGTCGCTGATGTCAAACGGCGCGTCGTCCTCTGTGTCGGAAATCCGTGCCGCACCGCTGTACGGTGCGCTGTATGCGCTGTCCGCGCCGTGCGTGCCTTCGCCGCCGCTTGCGCGGTCATGCGCGTCATGCTCCGTTTCTGCCTTTTCGTCAGCCGCATGGGCGCTTGTCGCTTCATGCTCCGGCATATCCTCCTCAAAGGTAAAGCGGTGAATCTTGACCTCGTTTTTGCCGCTTTCCGCGTCCTCCGCGTGCTGCGGTTTTTCTGTGCGGGATTCCATGTCCGAGGTTATCTCGGTCATATCGTCATCTTTGAAATATATGTCAAAATAGCTGCTGTTCGGCATTTTGCCTGGATTTTCGGTTATGTCAACCGGGGGTATATGCCCTGTTTCGCCGCGCGCTGTCTTTTTGCGGCGGCGCGGTTTTTCGGGAGTCTGCTCGTCTTCGTCCTCCGCGTCAAACGGCTCCAGCTCGGTCTCGACCTCGCTGTCAAGACGCGCGGAAACGCTTTCGCGGTTTTTCTTAATAGACGCGGCAATCCTGCGGAAGATTTTCTCGAACGATACCTCTGTCAGCAGGACGATCAGTATCATTGCCGCCGCGATTGCCGCAACGGTGGTTCCGACCGTGCCGAGACACTTAACGAGCAATACACAGAGCGTAATTCCGATTACGCCGCCGGCATAGCCGTCAGCGCCCTGTACAAACATATACTGAATCTGATCAACAAAGCCGTCGCAGTACCATGCGGTTTCATTGCTGAATACCGACCACAGCACCGAGGTTACAATCATAAGCAATATCATTGTCCATATTTTCGCCGACGAGGTATCCGGCTGTTTATCTGTGAACATGGTCACGCCCGTCCAGATAATGTAGACAAAGAACATCCATGCCGCGCCGCCGAACAAACCCATGATTACCTGACGGAAGAAGTGACCGACAATGCCGGTTGCTTCCGTGAACATGGAGATTGCTGCAAAGATACCCAGTGCGATAAGGATAATGCCCTTGACCTCCGCGCTTAGCTTTTTGGTCCTTACGGTTTTTGCGGGAGCTTTTTTCGCTCCTGTTCCCGATTTGGACACGTTTTTTGACCCTCGTGACGCCGTACGTCCGTTCGTTTTCCTTGCGGTCGGAGACGCCGCGGTTTTTTTTCTTTCTGCCATAGTGTTTGTTTCTCCTTAGAGGTTAGCCGAAATGGAAAAATCCGAATTTTGATTTTGAGGGACGGATTTCCGTTTTCGCTGTGTTAAAATACTCCAAAAGCCGAAATAATCCGAAATTATGCCTTTTTGGGCGGGTTTGGATTATTCTCTTTCGGCTAACGCATGAATGCGAAATATAAAATAACGAGTATTCCGAGAATAATTCTGTAGTAACCGAATGACTTGAAATCGTGCTTTTTGACAAAGTTCATAAGAAACTTTATCGCCGCAGCCGACACAAGGTAGGCTATAACCATGCCCGTGAGCAGAACGGCAACCTCGCCGCCGCTCATAACCAAGCCGTATTTAAGAATTTTAAGAAGGCTTACGCCGAACATTACCGGGATTGCGAGGAAGAACGAGAACTCCGCCGCAGCCTCGCGCGAGCAGCCGAGGATTATTGCGCCGAGGATTGTCGAGCCTGACCTTGACGTACCCGGAATAATGGAAAGCACCTGAAAAAGACCTATTCCGATGGCGGTTTTATAGGACATCTCACCTATCGAGTCGACCGTGGTTTTTTTGTGCATATTCTCAACCGCGATAAACGCGATACCGTAGATAATCAGCGTTGCTGAAACCACCTGCCAGTTCTCTATACGCGCCATATAGCTGTCAACCGCAAGTCCGATTACGGCAGCGGGAATACACGCCGCGACAACCTTAAACCACATCTGCCATGTGTCTGCCTTTTCCGCCTTTGTCTTTTTCGGTGAAAACGGATTCAGCTTGTGAAAATACAGCGTTACGACCGCGAGTATCGCGCCGAGCTGGATTACATACAGATATAAATCCGACGCGGTAAAGCCTTCGGTGTTATGTATAAGCTCGTTTACAAGTATCATATGTCCGGTCGAGCTTATCGGCAGCCATTCGGTTATGCCCTCGACTATGCCCAGAACAAGTGTTCTGAACATTTCGATTGCAAGATTAAAATTCTCTGTCATATCGGTTTACCTCCGAAATATTAAATTTTTTATAAAAATATGCTCTGTCAGTTATCAGCCAAACTGCTCCGCGTTATCGTAGCCGTCAGGACCTATTGGCGCTATGCGACGTTTGCAGGTCAGCAGCCAGTCAAAAACCTCTTTTGAATTATATGCCGCGTTCCAGCTGTCATGCCCTGTTTTTTTAAGAAGGGTGAGTCGTGCGTCACCGCCGCAGGCTTTGATTTTTTCAACCATTATCTCACTTTCGCGGGGCAGAACATCATTGTCGTCTTCGCCGTGGAAAGCCCAGACGCCTATGTTTTTAAGGCGTTCCGCATTCCAGTACATACCGCCGCCGCATATCGGAACCGCCGCAGCAAACCATTCCGGGTGCGTCATCGCGGTCTGCCATACGGCGTAGCCGCCCATTGACGCGCCGATAAGATATACTCTGTCGCGGTCAACATACGGCTGAGATATGCAAAACTCGATAAACTCGCCGAGCTGCTCGAATATGTCGAACCATGTATTTGCGTAACATTGCGGAGCGAATGTGATAAACGGCTGACCGTGCCTTCCGCTGCCCTTAAAATACGCATTGTCCTCCAAAACAGAAATATCGTTTCCCCTTGAGCCCGCACCGTGCAGAAAAATTATTGCAGGGTATTTCTCGTCAATATTAAAATTATCCGGAGTCTCCATAAGGTAAAAAAGACTCCTGTGCTTCATTTTCTCCATTTTTTTCATTCCCCTGATATATAGATTAACCCTTACCGCATCCCGCGGCAAAGAGTGATTTTCGTTTTTGCTCTTTTAATATCAATTAAAGTAAAAAGTGTCCGCGGCAAAAAATGCCGCATAAAATATGCCGTAAAATTATGTGCATTGTTTTCGGCTCTCTTATTAAATAAGAAATTTCATCTTTGGGCAGAGAGAATTTAACCGCCTAAAGATGAAAAAACGCCCCAAAATTTCTTTTGAGGCGCATATATACACTTTCTTAGTCAGCCGTATATGGAAGAAGTGCCATATATCTTGCTCTCTTTATTGAAACTGTAAGTTCTCTCTGATGCTTTGCACAGCAGCCGCTGATTCTTCTCGGAAGAATCTTCGCTCTTTCCGTGATGTAGCGTCTGAGCTTTGCAACATCCTTGTAGTCGATAAATTCAGCTTTATCAACACAGAAAGCACAAGCCTTGCGCTTGGGTCTTCTTCTGAGCTTATCGTTCTTTTCTCTTTCAGCCATTTTAAATTTCCTCCTATCCGTCAAATTTTTATTTGACCGCAAACCGTATTAAAACGGTAAATCGTCATTTGTGTCCAGCTCGACAAAGTCGTCGCTGCCGCCACCCGCAGGCATATCCGGCACATCCGCAGCCTTGGGCGCGTCATATGACCCGCTCTGTGTACGGTAGCCGTTTTCGTCAGCGCTCTTTTTCGTCTCGCCGAATGAAACTTCCGACGCCACAACCTCTGTCGCATAGTTCTTTTTACCGTCCTGACCTTCCCATGTGCGGGTCTGAATCCGTCCGATAACAATTATCATTCTGCCCTTTGTGAAGTATTTATCCACAAATTCCGCAGTCTTGTTCCATGCAACGCAGTTGATGAAATCGGTACTCCTGTTGTCGCCGTAACCGTTATCAATCGCAACGGAAAAGCTGCACACAGGCGTTCCGCTTCCGGTATGTCTAAGCTCCGGGTCGCGGGTAAGTCTTCCCATCAAAATCGCCTTGTTAATCATAAGCAATCCTGCTTTCTATGCCAAATGCGGCACAATTATTTCTCGTCTTTTCTGACAACCATGCTTCTGAGTATACCGTCCGTAATACCGAACACACGCTCAAGCTCAGCCGGGAAATCACCCTTTGCCGAGAAGTTTATCAGTACATAGTAGCCCTCGTTCATGTCATTGATAGCGTAAGCCAGTCTTCTGCGTCCCCATTCGTCAACGCTTTCGATTGTGCCGTTAGCCTCTATCAATGATTTGAACTTATCAATCAAAGCAACAGTTTCCTCCTCCGTCTTGCTTGCGTCAATAACGAACAGAGTTTCGTACTTGTTAATAACTTCAACCATTCTTTTCACCTCCTTGTGGACTTTTGACTCCCTCTTTTATGGGGAGTAAGGATTTTTTAACTTATAAATTATATTACATTTTCCGCCGTTTGTCAAGCATATTTTTAAATTTTTCCAATATATTTAATATATTAAGTATTATACATCGGCATATTATAAAAGGAAGTACGAAAAATGAAAAAATTTCTGACCGCTTTCATATTGCTCCCCACGCTTATTCTCGTTCTGCCAATCCTTGCCGCGCTGCGCTTTCCGCGGCTCCGCACTGTTCCCGCCGCAGCGGTGGCTGACTATCCAGTGCCGGAAGAGTACTATCCTTATTGACATTGATAAATGCAGAATAAAACACCCGCTTCAGGTCAAAACGCCGGTATAACGCTTCTGATACCGCCATGATCTCATAGTCTGTCTCCCCGGAGGCACCAATGATCATCTGTGTACTCTGTCCGGCCGGGACAAATCCCCTCTTCGTATCGCAGGAATTCCACAACTGCAATCCAGA
>OGRO01003481.1_pt1 | contig 11245 bp, 10 predicted proteins | sample 1553451 | NCBI WGS metagenome assembly OGRO01 (sample SAMEA2580021, study PRJEB22360) | human gut metagenome
TCTTAACTGGAAATTATACCTGTAGATATTTTATAAGAGCATAAAGAGAAACTGCCCCCAAAAATTTTGTGGGGCTAGGCAAAGCCTAGCATTTTCTTGGGTACAAAAAAATTTCCAAATGTCCCACTTTGCCACACAAAAACCGTATTAAAACCGTATATAATACGATACTTTGTCAGCAGTTATTTTCTTAATTTTATCACACATTTTTTTAATCTCAAACTATTTTTTTATAAAAAAATGGAGCCACTGCTCCATAAATAAATAATCCCCCTAAAATATAAAAAGTATTTTTAATATCAATTTGTAAACATCAATCAAAAAAAATTTTTTCAAAAGGGGTTGGGCAGCTCTCCCAATAAATAATTTAAAATTTAAGTAAAGCTTAATTTTAAATTTATAGGAAGTGTGTACACACTTCCTATGCTTGCTCTCTGTAGTTTACTCTCTGTAGTTTACTCTCTGTAGTTTACTCTCTGTAGTTTAATTATATTTATAGTTTAATTATATTTACCTCTAAAGTATAATTACAGCCTTCCCCCAGTTGTTAGTAAAAATGTGTGGCTACTAAATCGGATAAAATTAATGTAGTGAGTGCTGATCCAATTTTGCCGCCACTAATTTTTGCAAAAACTCCTCCACTTATAAAAAGGTTTTTTGATTCAATTTGTAAACCTACTTTGAAAATATTTTAAAAAACTCTTTTTTTCAGTTCGTTGGCTCTCCATTTTTAATTTAATCTCTTGTAATTTCTTTTCAAACTCTGCCACTCGTTGCTCCAAGCTCTCTTTATTTTCTAATTTCTCTTGCTCCTTTAAAGATTTTTCCCCCTGTTGCTACAACCATAAACTCACTCATACTAACCTTTTTCTTTTTTGCTATATATTTAAATAATTCTTTCTGCTCCGTACTTACTGAATCTTGATATAATCATTCTTTATAGCCATTGTTCCCACCTCTATAAATTCTTTTAATCCCTTGTTATCACCATATATTTATCGTAATATTATTCCCTTTATTAAGCTAGCCACATATTTAATAATTTATAAACCAAACTTACTGCACAAAATTTACATTTATATGCAGTAAGTGTAAATTTAAATGAATCAATCTTGATTTTATTATCTTTATATACTAAAATTTAATTATACTTTTGAAAAAATATGAATTTATAGGAAAATATTGTTTTAATTGCTTTATAATAAAAATTATAAGGATGGTGAATACTATGTTAAAAAGAATCTTGAAATCACATGTAAGTAAATACATTGCTTTATCACTTATTTTATGTTCTACTATTTATTCTACAACATTCTTAAGTTCTCCTTCAGCTCAAACCACCACAAAAGAAACTACCAATCTAAGCACTATTGAAATTAGCAATAATATAACTGACCAAGATATTGTTACTAGCGAAAATTATGATACTGCTTTACAAAACTTTATTGAAGAAAATAATTATGATTATAACATCAATACTGGTCTAAATATCTTAGATGAATTTATGAAAGAGTATGATTTAGACTGTTTAATAAGAGTATCAGAATAATTATTATTTTCTTTATCAAAAAATAAAATCCAAGTTTCAAAAAATATTTTTTGAAACTTGGATTTTATTTTTAATATAAAGCTATTCACCACTTATAGGTTGTACAACTCCAAAAACTGATTCTACAGCCCATGCAAAAGTTTTTGGACCTGCTATTCCATCAACAGTTAAAATATTGCTATTCATTTGTTGAAACTCTATTATTTTTTGATAAGTTTTTGGTCCAAACAAACCATCTACCGCTAGGCCAGCTCCTAAATAATTAAACATTCCTTGTAAACATCCAACTGAGCCAGATGAATTAGAATAACCATATCCAACATAACTAGTTGTTGGATTACATGTAAAAACTTTTCCTGTACTTTTATTAGTACATTTAATATAAGTAGAACTATAATAAACTAATTCACATGCATCTCCAGCCCTAGCAAATTCATTAGTTGAAAGTGCTATAAACTCTCTTACTATAACATTCTCATTTGATGAATTATTATTTGTATTTTCATAATTTACGTCTAGTTGATTATCTTGAAAATTTAATACTTCTGCTGATACTTCAATATTAATTAAAGAAGTTGTTAAAACTATACCAGAAAGTAATGCAAATATTTTTTTATTCATAAATTCCCCTCCATCAATATTATGTCAATTTAATTATAATAAACGTTGTAATATATTTCAATATATTCTATTTTTTATCACTATATAAAATAAAAATAAGAACAAAATGAAAAAATAAAGAAAAAACTGCAATAATCTGAAGGATATAATTATGCACTCAACAAATAGACCTATAGTATAAGCTCCTCCATATAGACTGAAAATTTGAGAGTATAAAAAATTCAACTTGCAAATTGAACTTTTTAAACAAATAGTATATAATCACTTCTGAAGAAATGAATAAAAAAATAATCAAGGTTTATAAAAAAATTAATGACTTCTAAATGGTTACTACAAAGTAAAGCCAAATTTGCTGACATTAATTTTTTTTATAAGCGTCTCCTTGCCCATTGATTATTTTTTTAGTTTGAATATTATTTATCATTAGTTAAAAAAATTTTTAAAACTTATTACTTTTGAGCTACTTTGAAAAAATCTTAAAAAGGCTTTTCCTATAATTTCTTTTTTGCTCCATTTTTTCTTTTAGATCTTGGAGCTTATTATCTACTTCTTCAAAATGTTCTGCTAAATATAACTGTTGTTCACTTTTTTTCTGCTCTTCCTTTAAAAGTATCTGATTATTTTCAATTAACCTATGTAATTCAGATATTTGTTTATCTTTTTCTTTAAGTTGCTCTAATAAATTATCAATTAACTCTTTATTCAAATTTAATAAACCATCTTCATCTATTGAAGTCTCTGCATTTACATCATTCTCAATTTCTTTATTTTCAACTTCATTTTTAACTTTTAAACCTTCTTGAATCAAGTTGAATAAACTGTCATCAACCATTGATTTTCCTTGTTTCTTAACTATCCTAGCTTTATACTCTTTCAACTTAAGTTTATTATAAATTGTAGTTTTGCTCACTCCTAATTGAATAGCAGTTTCTTCAACTGTCCTTAACATAGCCTAAAACCTCATTTCTAAAAGATTAAACTACTTTAATGTATTCTTTAAAACTCTTTAAAATCCTCTAAATTAAAAATACTAACACTTCTCACCTTGCCGTTTTGGGTAACTCAACACACTAGGCTACATAAGCTAACGTAGCTTAACCATAAACGATAACCCCCTAAACCTGTTCTAAAAATAGAACAGGTTACTACGTAACCCTATAATACAAGCGCAGAAAAAATGAGCCTTTTTTTTTTTTTATTTTTAATATATAATAAGTTTGATTTTGAAATAAAAAAAGAACGGGTTATTTTAATAACCCATTCTTTTTCATATAAGTAATATGTCTTTTGAGTGTTGACTCTGCTAAATCAAGCTCAATACAAATCTCTTTATTTTTAAAGCCTTTTGCACGAAGGCTTTTTATTTTTTTTCTAATTTGCTCAAGCTCTTCTTTCTTAGACATCTTCCCTTCTAATTTTAATTTTTCTATATATCTATTTTTTTCTCTTTCTCTATGTCTTCTCTTGTATTCCATTTTAGAAATTATAGTTGTCATATATGTTTCTTCAATTTCTGTAATCTCTAATAACTCTATTAAAGTATCATTCTTATATTTATATTCTTTATTTTTATCTAAATAACACTTTTCTGCACTTCTAGTTGCCCTTATAACCTCTTTTTCTTTTAAAGGGTATATAAACATACTATTTAGTTCTAAAACATCTTCTAGCGCCTTTTGGACGTCTTCTGTGAAGCTACAAAGATAATACCTATATAAAAATAATATTATTTCTCTATGCCCTCTTAAATCATATTCTCGAAGTTCACATAATTTTGTTATGTCTTGTATTCTTGCAAAGTATAAACTTCTTTCCCTATAAACATAGTTTACTTTCTTTGGACGACCTTTTTTCTTTTCTTTTGGTTTTAGCTCTGGAAGATACTCTTTCTGTATTTCTCTTAAATCATAAATATAGTCATATTCATCTATTATACTTACTACTGTTTTTGATTTTGAGTTAATACTTCCTGGTACTCTTAATACTCTTGTTGCATCTAAAGCTTGTCTATCTGCTCCAAACTCTTTTAATTGATGATATAAATACTCTTGGATTGCTTTCCATAAAGGTAATGCTTGACTTGGTACTTTATTTATATTCCATAATAATGCTAATCCTCGGCCACTATCTATAATATAATTTGTTGCTGGTATTATTTTATTAAAATAATTTGACTCTAAATTCATTATTACCTGCTCTTTTGTATATTTAGTTTTATAATAATCTAAATCTATATATACAAAATTTAATTCTTTTATACATTCTAATCTTCTACATGGTTTATAAAATGTATTTAATGTTATATATATGTTTTCTCCTGTTAAATCTGTTTCTTTTAGTTCTAAATACTTATAATGCCATTGACTATATCCATTTTCATCTATGCAACTTCTCGTGATCCACCCTTTACTATTTCCATGAACCCTATCTATATATTCTACTTTATTCTTTTTTATCGCTTGTCCCATCACTTCACCTCCTTTGTTCGACAACTAATTATATCATACTTTTCTATATTTACTAAAATCTATAACTTTCCCCATTTCCTTTTTAATTTCTTTACTTCTACTAAAATTTTCTCCTATTTCATTAATTTTTTCCTTTTCTCTTTTCTTTTTTAATCGCTCTTTAAACGCATTTATTGCTCTTTCTACAATTTCATCACTTAGCTCTATATACTTAAATGTTTGCTTATCTAAATATTCATATCTCCCTTTTTCAGCTCCTAAAACATATTCTACATAATCCTCCAATAATTCTTCATCTGACATTCTTTTATCATAATATCTTAAATAATGATTTATACTTCCACTTATTTTCATCCATAACTTTTTTTCGTCCATATTCTCCCTCCATATATTTATTTTTTATTTTATATTAAATCATTTTTTTTATTTATTTCAAATTTTAATGTTTACTATTTCCCTATTTATTTGCTCTATATTTTATATAAGGAGGTGTATGTTATGGATTCAGAGTTATTTAACTTTCTAACAACTCAAGGTATTTTTGCTTTGTTATTTGGTTATTTATTGCTATATATTTTAAAACAAAATCAAATTCGAGAAGAAAACTATCAAAAAATAATTCAACAATTAAATGAAGTTCTTCCAACTATAAAAAATGATTTAGAAGACATAAAAAAGCAGATATTAAAAAATTAATATCTGCTTTTTATTATGTTAAGTATACCTTTTTCAATTTACTTATTGCTCTATTCTTAGCTTGATTTATTGCCTGTCTTGATATCCCCATATAATCTGCCACTTCACTTATGGATAAATAATTTATATATATTAATTTCATTATGTATTCTTCTTTTTCTGTCAATACTTCAAATAAATTTAAAACTTCAACTTCTGAATCAAACTCTTCATACCCTATTTCAATTTCTAAATTTAATTCTACTTCACTATTTTTTATCTTATCATTTTTTTTAGATAATTTTATATACTCATACTTTAATGCTTTAGATATATAAGCAAATATTATTTTATCATCCTCAAATCTGTTTTCTTCTGGCAATTTATTTATTATTTCTAATAAATGTACTAATAGATCTTGTCTAGTATCTTCTCCATTCACTGATTTTGAAAGTTTATTTATTAAAGGGTTAAATACATTTATAATCTCTCTAAATATTTCTTTATTGCCATTTTTATATTCTTTTATATTTTTATAAATTGTGTTTCCCATAAATAAACACCCCCTACTTATATAAAAGCAAACAAACGTTCGATTTGTAAACATAAAAAAAATATTTTTTTCATGTTTACAAATTGAACGTTTTTTTACTCTTAAATATATGACTGGTCAATTAAATGAATTTTAAATTAAACATAAGTTAACTTTTGAAATAAATATTTTTATTAAAAAGGAGAAATTAATTATGTTATTACAATTCGGAGATAGAGGAGATAATGTTAGATATCTTCAATATGGATTACACATTTTATGTTGTTCACCAAATGGTTTTGATGGTGAATTTGGAAATGGCACACTTACTGCCGTAAAGAAATTCCAATCTAAATATGGATTAGTTAGTGATGGAATAGTAGGTGATGTTACTTGGAATACTTTAAAAAATGAAATTGCTACAATTCAAGCTCAATTAAATAAAAAAGGTTGTAGCGTTGGTACTGTTGATGGTATAGCTGGTCCTGCTACCTATAACGCTGTTATTTCATTCCAAAACAAAAATGGATTAACTGCTGATGGACAAGTTGGTACTGCAACTTGGGATATTTTATTTAATAATGTATCTGGTGGAGTTAGTTATAATAGAATATTAAAAGTTACATCACCTTTAATGCAAGGTGATGATGTAAAAGTTGTTCAAAATAAATTAAATTCTTTAGGATATAATTGTGGTACTGCTGATGGATACTATGGTAACGACACTAAAAATGCTGTAATTAAATTCCAATCTGATATAGGACTTAATGCTGATGGTGAAGTTGGTCCTGCTACTTGGAATGCTTTATTTAATAATTCATCTTCCGGTGGAAATGCGTATAATAGAATATTAAAAGTTACATCACCTTTAATGCAAGGTGATGATGTAAAAGTTGTTCAAAATAAATTAAATTCTTTAGGATATAATTGTGGTACTGCTGATGGATACTATGGTAACGACACTAAAAATGCTGTAGTTAAATTCCAATCTAATAGAGGTCTTACTACTGATGGTGAAGTTGGTCCTGCTACTTGGAATGCTTTATTTAGTAATTCATCTTCTAATGGAAGTGAATATAATCGAATATTAAAAGTCACTTCGCCTTTAATGCAAGGTAATGATATAAAAGCTGTTCAAAATAAATTAAATTCTTTAGGATATAATTGTGGTACTGCTGATGGATACTATGGTAACGACACTAAAAATGCTGTAGTTAAATTCCAATCTAATAGAGGTCTTACTACTGATGGTGAAGTTGGTCCTGCTACTTGGAATGCTTTATTTAGTAATTCATCTTCTAATGGAAATACCGGAGGAAATATTGGAAATATAAGAAAAATTTATATTGATGCTGGGCATGGAGGTAATGATTCTGGTGCTATTGGTTATGATAGTGATGGTATTCTTCACTATGAAAAAACAATCGCTCTTAATATTTCACTACAACAAGCTAGACTCTTTAGATATTTAGGATATGAAGTGCGCTTATCAAGGAATAATAATAATTCAAACCCAACTCTATCACAAAGAACCGCTGAAGCTAATGCTTGGGGTGCAGACTTATTTATTTCAAATCATGTAAATGCTGGTGGAGGTTCAGGTATAGAAGTATGGCATAGCATACATGGTGGAGTTGGTAAAACTTGTGCTTCAGCAATTGTTGAAAAATTATGTTTAAATAAAAATAATGAATATTTCAATCAAACAAACTTTAAATCACGAGGAATCAAATCTAGAGCTGGTACTAATGGTGATGATTATTATCATGTTATAAGAGAAAGTAACATGCCTGCTATTATTATTGAACATGGCTTTATGGATAATAAATCAGATTTAGACAAATTAAGAGCAGTAAATGGAATGCAACATAAATTAGCAAGATTAACTGTAGAAGCAATAAGCGGTGCATGTGCAATACGAGATATAACAAATACCTTGAATAACTTGATGAAAGAGTTCGAAAAAAAGCATGCTAATAATAAACCTCAAAATACTATAGCAAGGCTAGCAGATTTTTATTTTACTGTAAGAAATGGTTCTGAAGGTGATTTAAAAAATCAAGGTTTTGATGATGATGTTTATTTTTATGATCCTAAACTACCTAATTTAAGTAAAAGTGTTTATAAAAATGATTGTCCTGGTAATATCTCCTATGGTTATTTAGGTATGGCCTATGAGTTTGATCTTGAACTTATACAAAGAGCAGCTGGAGCAGCACAAATAATGGCTGGAACATGGAAACCTGAATTTGGTACTCCTGATGGCGACTTTCCTTATGGGGATGATCCTCATGATCAACTTGATATAATACTTGGCTCAAGAATATATAATAACAAGTAAAAACGACTTCCTTTCTTCACTTTTACTAAATTAAATACTATGTTATTCTTAATATATATTTTATATTGGAGGATAATTTAAAATGAATACACATAAAAAACAATGGCCATTTTTGCTTATACCACTTTTAATTATTATAATATTATCTTGCTCTTTCTTATATCTAAAACACTTATTCTTTTCAGAGCAAGCTCCTAAACTTAAAATTTATCAGGCAATTGATTCCCCTGATAAAAAATATAAAGCTATATATTATAATATTGATGAAGGTGTAGATGTTAGTAATTATGATCACATTGCTATAAAAGATAATTCTTTTAATACTACAGATAGTATAGATGAGTTTATGCCTTATTCAGATAGAGTACTTTCTATAGATAATAATCATTCTTCAATAGACTTTTATTGGGAATCTAATTCTTGTTTAGTAGTAGAATATAAATCTCAAGAAGTTGAAAGCATTAATATTAAAGAAAGTATATTTACTAAATCTACTTTTACTCACAATAACGAATCATCAATTATCAATATAAAGTATATCTATAAATAATAAAATTTATATTTCTATTCAAATCATTTGAATTATATTTCAAAAAACTAAGCATATAAAAAAGAAAAAACTGCGCAGAATTATTCTTCTACGCAGTTTTTTTATTTTTATATTTTAAATTTTACGGTTTTAAGCCATTTGTAAGGGGTAAAAACACCACTATAAGTTTAGCTCTAGTAAACTTTCATGTAAATTCGTATTTTCAGCCCCTTAATTTTTGATATTCTTGTTAATAAATTAATTAAATAACATTTCGTTTAATAATTAATTTGTTAACATTATTGTTCGTTAATTAATTTATTAACATTCATGTTTCTTTAAAATCTTCAGAACCTTTTTTCTTTCTTCTTGATCTTCGTCTTTTTCAAAAACATTAAGGACTAAAACTTTAGTTTTTCCTGATATGTACTTGCCATCTTTAAGCCAAGAAGTTTCGACTAAAACTTCATCAGCAACTTGAATTTCATTTTCTAATTCTTTTGGAATGCTCCAAACATATCTCTTTTTAGTTTTAATATACTCCTTCCCCTTTTTAGTACCTCTAGTATATTTTTTAATAAAAAATCCCTCAATAAACTTCATCAAATCACCTCTCATTAATTTTAACCCATTTAATAGCCCTTATATTGAATTTTATTTCTTTAAAGGTATAAAACACCTTTAATATTAAACGCATCTTAAAATCGCTCATAAGCGTTTTTAAAGGCATATGGTATTTACCAACTTTATTTTATCACTTTTTCACTAATATTTTCTATATAAAAAGAAGATAGCTCTAGAATTATTCTAAAACTATCTTCAATGTGTAAAAAACTAGCATTAAAAGAGTCTTTTTTTGATAACTCATTTAAATAATATCATTTTTTATTTTGTAATTCTTTAGTCTTAATTTGTTCTTTAAAAAGCTACGGACTATCGTCCTATGTCTGCGACGCTCAATTCTATCGAATTGATGTACTCCACACAAGGTTACGTACGTAGGCTTTTAGGATGAAAGAAGTTTTTATCTAATCTAAAAATTTTCTTTAAAAATCTCTTTTATTATCTTTTCAATTTCAAAATTTTTAAAAGTCACTTGAACCCAGTCAATTACAGGCTTTAAGTGCATTTCTTTCGTATGTAGTACCCCCATGTTATCTACCAAGCGTACAAACGCTTTAATGTCTCTAAGGCTTCGCCTAGGGAATGTAGTCCCTACTGCTCCGCTTGAAAAGTCCCCTTTCTACGGGTCTACATTCCCCATAGAACATATTAAATTAAATTTATTATAGCAAAGAATAAACACTTATTTCAACTCCAAAATTCAATTTAAAAGTATAATAAATATCTACAGATACAAAATCTATTTAATGTTTTTTATCATTCATATTACCACTAAGAAAAAAGATTAATATATTCTACATAGTAAATTAATTTATTGACCCTTTAATTTTTCTTTTAACTTTTTTAATTTCTTGACGATTATTAAACTTACCAAATTCATTACGATATAAAACAATTTGTTGAGCTACACCTGCATTTAAACCTGATACATATTTTAAAATAAAGTTTGATGCCGTATTAATGTTTACTCCTACTTCGTTTACAACTTTTGATACTGTATTATCTAAACTTTCAGTTAGTTTTTTAGAGTTTACATCGTGTTGATATTCTCCTACACCAATGCTTTTTGGATCTATTTTTACAAGTTCTGAAAGTGGATCAATAACTCTTCTTCCAATACTTACTGCACTTCTTTCTTGTACTTCATAATCAGGAAATTCTCTTTGGGCTTCTTTACTAGCAGAGTAAACGCTTGCTCCTGCTTCACTAACTATTGTATAATAAACGTCTTTTAAATCCTTAATAGTATTTGCTACAAATTCTTCACTTTCTCGTGATGCTGTACCATTACCAATAGCGATTAAATTAATGTTATAAGTTTTAATTAAGTTAAGTAATTTAATTCTTGATGCTTCTTTTTCATTTTTAGGTTCGTGTGGATATATTACATCTTTATGTAAAACGTTTCCTTTTTCATCTAAACATGCTAGTTTACAACCGGTTCTAAATGCTGGGTCAAATCCAAGAACACGATATCCTTTAACAGGTCTAGTCATAAGAAGATTTTCTAAGTTATCTTTAAATACTTCGATAGCGTTATCTTCTGATTTTTCAGTTAATTCACTTCTTACATCTCTTTCAATTGATGGATATATTAATCTTTTTAGGGCATCTTTTATTGCGTCATTAACATAATCTACAACAAATGATTCTTTATTTTTAATAATTTTATTAGATAAAGAGTTAAAAATATAATCATTATCATAATCTAATTTAACTGATATAACATTTTCCTTCTCAGCTCTATTAATTGCTAACACACGATATGGTTTAATGTATTTAACTTTTTCAGTAAAGTCATAGTATATTTCATATGTTTTCTTTTCATCAACGGCATTTTTCTTTATTTTAGATACAATTGATGCATTATTCCAAATATAATTTCTGACGAATTTACGATAATAAG
>OGRO01003488.1_pt1 | contig 11227 bp, 10 predicted proteins | sample 1553451 | NCBI WGS metagenome assembly OGRO01 (sample SAMEA2580021, study PRJEB22360) | human gut metagenome
TTCATAGAAATCCGGGCGTACCCCAAAGGGCGCCTCCCGCCCCCAGCCATACCTTGTGAACCGCATCGATCAGCTCGATGGGACACCGCTCAAGATCTTCTCGCCGGAGAAGGTGGGGACGCTTCCTGTATCTAAGGATACGCTCGATGCGATCCACAAGGGGCTTCGGATGGTCATGAGCAAGGATGGGACAGGCGGACAGCTCTTCGAGCATTATCCGATCTCGATCGCCGGTAAGTCCGGTACGGCGGAAACGAATGGTCTCGATAACGGCTGGTTCGTGGCGTATGCGCCTTTCGACAAGCCGGAGGTCGTGATCCTGTGCATGTTCGAACACAGCGGCTTCGGCTCGGAGTCCGCGGCACCGGTCGTCAAGAAGATGATGGATGCCTATTTCCATATCGGAGATTATTCGCCGGCAAAGCTGAAGGCAGCGGATGAGGCGAAGGCAGGAGGCAAAAAGAATGGCTGAGATCGTATCCTTTGCTTCTGGCAAGGGCGGCGTGGGGAAGACGCTCCTCACCGCTGCTCTGGGGATCTTCCTCTCCCGGAAGGGGAAGAAAGTCCTCCTCATCGACGGGGATATGGGCATGAGGAATATGGATCTCGTGCTGGGGCTGGAAAATGAATGCTTCTATCATGTGATGGATCTGGCGGAAGGCCGCTGCTTTGCGAAAGATGTCATCTTGGAAGTGAATGACCATCTGGATTTCCTGCCGGCAGCGCAGAATGATACCTGGGAGACGGTCTTCCCTGCAGCGATGGATACCGTGCTGGAAGATGTGGAGGATAAGTATGACTACATCCTCCTCGACTGTCCGGCGGGGCGAGGGGAGGGCATCCGTTTTGCGGAGCATCTCTCGGATCATATGTTCCTCGTCGTGGCGCCGTCATGGGCGTCGAAGCGGAATGCAGAGCGCCTCATGACGGGACCGCGCAAGCGGTACATGACCTATGTGCTGAACCAGTTCTCCCTCTCGGGGGATACGCAGATTTCCTTGACGGATATGCTGGAGACGCTCGATGAAGAGTCCGTCTCTGCCATCATCCCGTATACAGAGGAGGCAGACCGTCTCGCGCATCAGGGAGAGCTTTCAGATTTTTCTGAAAAAGGGGCGCTCGGTGAAGCGCTCGCTCTTTTTTGGAAATCATATAAAGAAGAGAAACAGATCCCGCTTTCGCGCTGGAAGAAGCTGCTCCGGAAAGCAGAAGAGGAGAATGCGCGGGAGAAGGCACCTGTGAAGACGGCGCCGGCCGGCCTTTCCTGGCACTCCGGCAGCCGCTCGTATAAATGGCAGAGGAGGAGATAACGGAATGAATCTCATTCGGTACTGGCGGCGCATCGACAGCACGCTGCTGATGGCTGTCCTGGGCCTTGCCGTCATCTGTCTTCTGATCATTGCGAGCGCCACCCATGCGAATATGGATGGACAGCCGGGGCAGTATGACTTCGTCATGAAGCAGGGGGTCTTCCTGGTCGGCGGTCTTATCATCGCGGGGGGCTCGCTCTATTTTGACTATAGGAAACTCTATCGCTTCGTACCTATCCTCTATGGGATCAATGCGATCCTGCTTCTGGTCGTCAAATTCGCCGGAACAAGTGCGCTCGGGGCGCAGCGCTGGATCCAGATCGGCCCTTTCACGCTGCAGCCTTCGGAATTTGCGAAAATCATCATGATCATCTGTCTGGCAAGGCTCATGGCGAATGACAAATCCGGCTTCCAGACATGGAAGAGCCTTCTGCCTGTCGCGGGTATGATGGCACTTCCGACACTTTTGATCTTCATCCAGCCGGACCTTGGTACGAGCCTTGTCTTCGCGGCCATCACCTTCGGCATGCTTTATATTTCCGGACTCAAGATGCAGCTTGTGAAACGCGCCTTTCTTGCGTTCGTCGCAGTCTTCCCGCTCATCTGGTTCTTCGTGCTGCACAGCTACCAGAAGATGCGTATCCTTGTCCTCTTCAATCCGGATGTCGATCCGTATGGCTCCGGCTACCATGTCATCCAGTCGAAGATATCCATCGGCAGCGGCGGCTTTATCGGGCAGGGGCTCTTCGAAGGTACGCAGAGCCAGCTGGATTTCCTCCCGGAAAATCACACCGACTTCATCTTCTCCGTCATCGGGGAAGAGCTGGGCTTCGTCGGAGCGATCTTCGTCCTCTTTTTGTTTTTCGTCCTTTTATACAGGACACTTATGATTTCCCGCTCTTCGGGGGATGCCTTTGGCAGCCTGCTCGCCTGTGGGATCTTTTCCATGTGGCTCTTCCAGATCTTCATCAATGTCGGCATGACCCTCGGCATCATGCCCGTCACCGGCATCCCGCTGCCCTTCATGAGCTACGGCGGCTCGGCCCTCCTCATGAACCTTCTCTGCGTCGGGCTTTTGATGAATATCTATTTAAGAAGAAAGAAATTGATGTTTGATTGATTGGGGACTAGGAGACTAGTGACTGGAATGCCAGCTCATGACATCGCCATTATTTATACTTCGCGGCGCTTCTATATTTTATGCGCCGCACCACAACCCTGAACCCCTTGAACCCTTTGAACCTGTAACCCCATTTATTTTAGGAGTATCAAATGAACCGTGTAACTATCGATCCCGTATGGCTGATGCATATCCAAAAGCCTGCCCGCTACATTGGCGGAGAGTGGAACAGTGTGGTGAAGAACCACGATGAGATCCCGGTGAAAGTGGCGCTGGCATTCCCTGATGTCTACGAAGTCGCCATGAGCCATCTGGGACTCAAAATCATTTACAGTGTCCTGAACGCCAGAGAGGATGCGCTGGCAGAGCGTGTATATGCGCCATGGGTGGACATGGAAGCGATGATGAGAGAGAAGCATATCCCGCTCTTTTCTCTTGAAAACAAATGCCCGGTCAAGGATTTCGATGTACTTGGCTTCACCATGCCGTATGAAATGTGCTACACGAATATCCTGAACATGATCGACATGGCAGGCATTCCTGTCTGGGCGAAGGACCGCAGCGACGAGGATCCCCTCGTCGTCGCCGGCGGCCCCTGTGTGTACAATGCAGAGCCGGTCGCTGATTTCTTCGACGTCTTCTTCATCGGAGAGTCCGAAGAAGCCATCGGAGAGATGGTGGATATCGTGAAAGCATGGAAAGCGGAAGGGAAGCCCGGCGGCCGCAAAGAGGCGATCCGCCGTCTTGGTCAGATCGATGGCTGCTATGCGCCGTCCTTCTATGAGGTCTCTTACTATGAGAATGGCGTCTTCCGCAGCATCCGTCCCATCGACGAAGCGGCACAGTTCCCTGTAAAGAAGCGTGTCATCCGTGATGTAGACCATGTCCACATCGATGACAAGCCGATCCTCCCGCATATCGAGATCGTGCATGATCGTGCCGTCTTGGAAATGTTCCGCGGCTGCAGCCGCGGATGCCGCTTCTGCCAGGCGGGGATGATCTACCGCCCTGTGCGCGAGAAGAGCGAAGAGAGACTGCAGGAGATCGCAGATACCCTGATCAAGAACACGGGCTATAATGAGATTTCCCTCATGTCCCTCTCTTCGGCAGACTATTCCTGCCTGCCCGAGCTCGTCGATCACCTCTTGGAAAATTTCAAAGACAAGCGCGTGAGCGTCAGTCTCCCGTCACTGCGTGTCGACAGCTTCTCCATCGACATCGCGAAAAAGATCCAGCAGGTCAGAAAGAGCGGTCTCACGCTGGCACCGGAAGCCGGTACGCAGCGTATGCGCGATGTCATCAATAAGGGCGTCACGGAGGAAGACATCATGGGCGCCTGTGCGAATGCCTTCAAAAATGGCTGGAAAAAGGTGAAGCTCTACTTCATGATGGGCCTTCCGACGGAAACGGATGAAGACCTGAAGGGCATCGCCGATCTGGCGAACCGCATCCACGAGCTCTATCATGAGATCAAGGGGCGCTATGACCTGCGCATCACCGTCAGCGTCTCGAGCTTTGTCCCGAAGCCTTTCACCCCTTTCCAGTGGATGCCGCAGTGCAGCGTAGAGGAGATCGAGCGCAAACAGCAGTACCTGAAGAGCCTTTTCACAAACCGTCATATCAAGTACGCCTATCATGATGCCAAGACAGGATATATCGAAGCCGTCCTCGCTCGCGGCGACCGCAAGCTCTCTTCTGCCATCTACACCGCATGGAAGAAAGGCTGCACCTATGACAGCTGGACGGAATTTTTCCACTTCGACGTCTGGATGGACAGCTTCCGGGAATGCGGTATCGATCCCGACGAGTACGCAGCGCGTATTCGTGATTTCTACGAATGTGAACCATGGGATCATATCGACAGCGGTGTCACGAAGGATTACCTCCTGAAAGAATGGCGCATGGCGGAGAAGGGAATCCTTACCCACGACTGCCGCCACCAGGCCTGCAATGGTTGTGGTGTCTGCCCGATCCTTGATGTGAATCTCCTCGATCATAAGGTAGAAAGCAAGGAGCCGAAGCGTGTCTTCACGTATCGTCAGCCGAAGGCGGGGGAGTAGCTGTTTAGTGACTAGTTGCTAGGGATTAGGAATTAGGAATTTTCCCCCTTACCATTTCTCCATACTATCGGTGTATGAAATCGACACGAAAGCGAGGTCTATTGGGCCTCGCTTTTTACGTGTTGTATTTTTCACGATCTGTTTTGGGCAAACAAAAACCGTCATGACCATTTCCGATCATGACGGTTTTCTTTTGGGATCAGGTATAGCGGAGTAGCGGGAAATGTGAGGCAAACTTCCTAATCCCTAGCCACTAATCCCTAGCTACTAGTCACCAGCCTTAGAACATATTCAGCAGTCCTTTAAATCCATAGTAATTGGTCGGCAGGAAAGCGTCTACGTACTTGGAGACACCGACAGGCTCCGGTGCGGTGAGGAAGAGAAGGAAGAGGCCTAGGACGGTGAAGCCGATCGCGATGAGGCTTGCCTTGCCCTTGCCGGACATTTCATAGTAGCCGAAGAGACGCAGACCGAGTGCGCCGAAGAAGGTGATGCACATGCCGGAGAGGGAGAAGACACCGAAGAGGATATTTGCCATCAGGAAGCCGACATAGAAGACCGGCAGGAAAATGAAAGGCAGATTGTATGCGATGCGGGTCGGGTTCACGCTGCGGCGCATATCATCCATCCAGTCCGCCATATCGAAGCCGAAGAGGCCGAGCGGGATGAAGGAGAGCAGGATGACCGTATCCCAGATACCGGAAAGTCTGTCGCGGTCCTGTCCCAGCCACCATACGAAGGCGCAGAGGAAGAGGCCGACAGCGCCGCCCAGTGCATAGTACCAGGCAGCGGGGATGAATTTGACGGCGATCATAGAGACGGTGGTCAGGAGGGAACCGATCACGATGTACTTGGTGAGTTCTCCCTTCGAGAGCTGTCTGTCTTCCGGAATTTCCGACTTGATCTGTGCGAGGATTTCCACCATGAAGAGCAGGAGGAAGATCGCCAGCGCTGCGAATGGATACAGGAAGAGAGAGATCACGATCAGCAGGACAGGGACAAAGACTCGCATCCCCTTGAAGACCTGCAGTTTCTTGAAATTCAGCTTGCGCTTCTGGGTGTAAATGGTGAGGCGCATGAAGACCAGGTACGTCAGCATGATGCCTACCGTTTCCATCGGTTCACTTCCCATGTAGAGCAGCGCACAGAAAACGAGCATTGCCATATTCGCTCCGGTAAAGCGGCAGATCAGCGTACTGAAAATGCCAATGTTCAGAAAGGCCACTACGGCGTCAACAAAATTCAAAACATCCATCTCCTTAATAAAAAATAGAATTATCTTTTCTAGTATATATGGTGTGAGGATTTTACGCAAGGGAGGTTGGGGGATTCGTGACTAGGGATTAGTAGCTAGGGATTAGGTCATTATCTCGCATTTTCATCCCGCTAAAACCCTATCCGGCTCGCTATGCTCGCCACCTTCCCCACGCGGGGAAGGCTGCAGTACAGGGAAAGCGGTATTCTCCTTTCTCATCCCTCATCCCTCATCCCTAGTCCCTAGCCACCAGTCACCAGTCACCAGCCACGCATCCCTCTTGCGTTATCTGTTATAATAGAAACGTAGAAATATATCTCTTCAGGGCGGGGCGGAATTCCCCACCGGTGGTAAAGATTTTCTGAGCCCACGAGCTGCGGATGTCCTGCAGTAGATCTGGTGAGAACCCAGAGCCGACGGTTAGAGTCCGGATGAAAGAAGAGTGGTAGACTTTTTGGCTGTCCACCTCCCTGAAGGAAAGGAAGGTGGATTTTTTGCGTATAGATGAAGACAGAAAATTCATGAGCCGTGCGCTGGAGCTGGCGGTGCGCGGCATGGGACATACCCGTCCGAATCCGATGGTCGGGGCGGTGCTTGTGAAAGATGGCCGCATCATCGGCGAGGGCTGGCATGAAGTATATGGCGGGCCGCATGCGGAAGTGAACTGCTTTGCTCACGCGACAGAAGATCCGAAGGGGGCGACGCTCTATGTGACGCTCGAGCCCTGTTCGCACTATGGGAAGACGCCGCCGTGCGCTGATCTCGTGGTGGAAAAAGGCGTCGACCGCGTGGTCGTCGCGATGGAGGATCCGAATCCTCTCGTCGCCGGCAAGGGGATCCGCAAGCTGAAAGAAGCGGGAATTTTCGTGACGGTCGGTATCATGGAAGAGGAAGCGAAGAAGCTGAATGAAGTTTTCCTGAAATACATCACGCAGCACAAGCCCTTCGTCCTCTACAAGGCTGCGATGTCTTTGGACGGCAAGACGGCCTGCCACACGGGGGACTCCCAGTGGATTTCCTGTGAAGACTCGCGGGAAGAAGTACATGTCCTGCGCGGCTGCTACAAGGGCATCATGGTCGGCGCGGGGACGATCCTTGCGGATAATCCGCAGCTGACGGCCCGCACAGAGGGGATGATCGACCCCGTGCGTATCATCGTGGATGGGCATCTTTCGGTGCCGCTCAAAGCGAAGGTATTTCAGGAAGAGGGGGAGAATATCATCCTCACCACGACGGCCTCGGATGAGGGAAAGCGCAAAGCGCTCTCGGATATGGGCGTCGATATCATCATGACAGACAGCGAAGAGAAAGGCAGTGTCGATCTCGAAGCCGCCATGACGGGGCTCGCGCTGAAAGGCATCGACAGCATCCTCTTAGAGGGCGGCGCGACGCTCGCCGCGTCTGCCTTTGATGCCGGTATCGTCGACAAGGTACGCATCTATACCGCGCCGATGATCATCGGCGGCGTCTCTGCGCCCGGGCTCATCGGCGGCGAGGGCGCACCGACCATCCCGAAGGCCATCCGTCTCCGTGACATCCAGACGCAGATGACGGGGAAGGATCTCGTCATCGAGGCGTATGTAGAAAAAGAAGCCAAAGAAGAAAAAGCAGAGTCCACGCGCCCGACGGATGTCGACCTGCTGAAGAGAGAGGAAGAGCCATGTTCACAGGGATCGTAGAGGAAATCGGGACGCTTCGCGGGATGAAGCCCACAGCGTCTTCTTGCACGCTCACCATTTCTTGTGAAAAAGTCCTCGAGGGGACGAAGCTCGGCGACAGTATCGCGGTGAACGGTACCTGCCTCACCGTGACGAGGATGGATACGCACTCTTTCGACTGCGACGTCACACCGGAGACGCTTTCCCGCACGTCGTTTTCCATGGTGCGCGTCGGTTCGCCCCTGAATCTCGAGCGTGCGCTCCGTCTCTCGGATCGCTTGGGCGGTCACATCGTGCTCGGCCATGTCGATACCACGGGACGCCTGATCTGCTTCATCAAGGACGGAAACGCGGTGAATATCACGATTTCCATCGAAAAGAAATGGATGAAATACATCATAGAAAAAGGCTCTGTTGCTATCGACGGCGTGAGCCTCACGGTCGCTAGGCGCGAAGCAGACCGCTTCACGATCTCCCTCATCCCACATACGGGGGAGAAGACCATCCTTCTCGGGAAGCACCCGGGAGACCCGGTGAATGTCGAGTGCGACTACCTGGGGAAATATGTGGAGCAGCTCATGAAAAAGGACACGGAAGAAGGTCTCACCATGAGCCTGCTTGAGACACTTTCTGGAGGAAACTATGGAATTTAAATTCGACCCGATTGAAGATATTTTAGAAGAGATCAGGCAGGGACACATCGTCATCATGCAGGACGCCGAATCCCGCGAAAACGAAGGCGACTACATCTGCGCCGCAGAATTCGCTACGCCGGAGAATGTGAACCGCATGGCGTCCGAAGCCAAGGGCGTCATCTGCATGCCGATGTCCGAGGAGATCGCAGAATCCCTGTACCTGGGACCGATGATCCGTCACAATACAGACAATCACCAGACCGCCTTCCTCGAGTCCATCGACTACAAAGACTCCGGCACCGGCGTCTCTGCCGCTGCCCGCTCCATGACAGCTTTAGAAGCCATCAAAGACGGTGCGAAGCCGGAAGACTTCCGCCGCCCGGGGCATCTTTTTCCGCTGAAAGCACGTCGCTGGGGCGTCCTTGAACGGCAGGGCCATACCGAAGCGACCGTTGACCTTGCCCGCCTTGCGGGGCTCAAGCCCGCCGGCCTGTGCTGCGAGATCATGAATGAAGATGGCACTATGGCCCGCCGCGAAGACCTCTTCCGTCTTGCGAAGGAAAAGGGCCTCAAGATCGGCAACATTCAGGAACTCATCGAATACCGGAAAAAGCATGAAATCTTCGTCGAACGCATCACCGCTGCGAAACTCCCGACCAAGTACGGCGACTTTGAGATCTACGGCTTCGTGAACCGCATGAATGGCGAGCACCACGTCGCTCTCACCATGGGGAAGGTCGATGACGGATCTCCTGTCCTCTGCCGTATCCACTCGGAATGTCTCACCGGTGACTGCTTCGGCTCGCTGCGCTGCGACTGCGGACAGCAGCTCTCCGCAGCCATGCGCCAGATCGCCAAAGAAGGTCGGGGCGTCCTCGTCTACCTGCGTCAGGAAGGCCGCGGCATCGGCCTCATCAATAAGATCCGCGCCTATGCCCTGCAGGACGAAGGCTATGACACCGTAGAAGCGAATCTCAAACTTGGCTTCGCTGCCGACCTTCGCGAGTACATGACCGGCGCACAGATCCTTAGAAATCTCGGCGCGACCCATGTCCGCCTCCTGACAAACAACCCGCAGAAGATCGACGACGTCAGCGAGTACGGCATCACCATCACCGAGCGCGTCCCCATCGAGATCGCGCCCACCAGAGAAGACGAATTCTACCTCAAGACCAAGCAGGAAAAAATGGGCCACATGCTGAAGCTCGACCAGGACATCATAGAACCGAAGGCATAGGATTTTAGTGGCTAGTGACTGGTAGCTAGGGATGAGTGGCTAGGGATTAGGAATGCTGAGTGACTGTTTCCTTAAATTTACGAAAATCGGCGCAAAGCGCCGCACCTCTTAGCCTTCCCTGCATGGGGAAGGGGGACCGCGCCAGCGGGGGATAGGGTACTAGCGGCAGGAACACGAAAAGGGAATACACGTTTCTATTTCTTCGAAATGATCTTTCAAAGGACAGCACCCTATCCGCCCTACGGGCACCTTCCCCCATGGGGAAGGCGAATAAGAAGGGCGCATCGGCCATATATTCGCGGCGCAGCCGCCACAACAACCCTGAACCCTGAACCTTGAACCTTGAACCCTAGACTTTACCACTTACAAAGTATGTTATATATACCCAAAGGAGATTCCCTCATGAACATCATTTCCGGACTTTTCAATGAAAGCGATATCCGCGTCGGCATCATCGCCTCCCGTTTCAATGAAGTCATCGTTTCCAAACTTATCGACGGCGCAGCCGATGGTCTCGCCCGTCATGGCGTCGACATGGACAAAGTCGACCTCGCGTGGGTGCCGGGCGCCTTCGAGATCCCGCTCGCGGCGAAGAAAATGGCAGAAAGCGGCAAATATGATGCCGTCATCTGCCTTGGCGCTGTCATCCGCGGAGAGACTGACCACTACGAACACGTAGCGACCGAAGTCACGAAAGGCGTCGCTATGGCCTCCCTCTCCAGCGGTATCCCCGTCCTCTACGGTGTCCTCACCACGGATACCATCGAGCAAGCCATCAACCGCGCCGGCCTCAAGTCCGGCAATAAAGGCTTCGAATGTGCGATGGATGCACTCGAAATGGCAAGCCTTTTCAAAAAGCTGGAAAAATAAAAATCATAGAAAAGCAGCCTGCCAGTTTTCATCGGCAGGCTGCTTTTCTATTGCCTGATGCCCTAATACAGACACAAAATATGAGGAGAGAATGTTTCTTTTCTGCTTGTATATTGCGGAATTTCTCTTCGCTTTTTCTCTGTTTTTTGTTACAATAATCGAAAAGATCACATTTCCAGAAGGCGAAAAATCCATAGATAACCGCTACGACAGCAAAAGCATCCGTCTGGACGTCTATGTGCACGATGAAAACGGCCATGTCTATGACATCGAGATGCAATGTACGAATGGCAGCGAAGGGGAACTTCCCAAGCGGACCCGCTACTATCAAGGCATGATCGATATGGATGAGCTGAAAAAAGGGCAGTATTATACAGCGCTGAAAGAGTCCTTCATCATCTTCATCTGTACCTTCGACCCCTTCGGCGAAAATCTCCCCATGTATACCTTCCGCCATCGCTGCATCGAAAAGGAAGGTCTGGAGTTGGGGGATCTTTCGACAAAGATCTTCCTGAACGCGAAAGGCGAAAGTGATACCCTTGACCCGGATATAGCAGCCTTCTTGCGCTATGTGGACGGGAAAGCAGCAGAAGGTGCATTGACGAAAGAAATCAACGAAGAAGTGATCCGGATCAAAGAACATAAAGAAATGAGGCGAGAATATATGACACTTTTGATGGAACTCCAAAAGTATAAAACCGAAGGCATGCAGGAAGGGATCGGCATGAAGCAAGGCATGGAGAAAAAAGGTAGAACAGTGATCATGAATCTGCTCAAACTGAACATGCCGATCGACAACATTGCTGCTGCGACAGAAAGTCCGATCCCGTATGTGAAAGAAATAGCGCGAGAAGCAGGATACTCCATCTGAGAAGAAGCCACGAATGAGTGAGAGCAAAAAGTCAATAGAAAATCCCCATAGACCGCGGCATGTGTCATGCCATAGCCTATGGGGATTTTTCTTACAAAGGCATAAAAAAACATCCGGAAAAGGCTTCCCACCTGTGCCCGATGCAGGCGGAGCTCAGAATCGGTGACGGTCGTCCATGAGCACCGAAGTGCGGGAGGGCCTGTGCTATCGT
>OGRO01003499.1_pt1 | contig 11197 bp, 11 predicted proteins | sample 1553451 | NCBI WGS metagenome assembly OGRO01 (sample SAMEA2580021, study PRJEB22360) | human gut metagenome
AAGGGTTGGGCTGTTCGCCCATTAAAGCGGTACGCGAGCTGGGTTCAGAACGTCGCGAGACAGTTCGGTCCCTATCTGTCGCGGGCGCAGGAAATTTGAAGGGAGCTGTCCTTAGTACGAGAGGACCGGGATGGACGTACCACTGGTGCACCAGTTGTCATGCCAATGGCACAGCTGGGTAGCTATGTACGGAAGGAATAAACGCTGAAGGCATCTAAGCGTGAAGTCCACCCTAAGATAAGATTTCCCATAGCGAAAGCTAGTAAGACCCCACGTAGACTATGTGGTAGATAGGTCGGAGGTGTAAGTACGGTAACGTATTAAGCTGACCGATACTAATAGGTCGAGGGCTTGACCTAAGAAAGGCAGCATATGGAGTATATTAAGAGCAACATATGCGAAGAATAAATATGAGAGTAAGTTTAAGAGATAATCTTTGACTGAAATTTCTTCTGTACAGTTTTTAGCAAAGCAGCTTTTAGCAAGTCAGAAAATGATGAGTTAAGAGTTGAGAAAGAAAAGATAAGGATATATGAAGTAGAAATACTTGATATATATTCGGTGACGATAGCAAGGAGGTCACACCTGTTCCCATACCGAACACAGTAGTTAAGCTCCTTAGCGCTGAAGATACTTGGCGGGTGACTGCCCGGGAAATTAAGACGTTGCCGGAACTGATAAGAAGCATACCTTACGGTGTGCTTCTTTTGTATTTGAAACAAAGAAACTCTCAATGTTTTGTAGGTTTAAGCGTTTGTTTTGTATATATTGTTTTTAATTTTTGCTTTTTACGGCGTTTTATCTTTATTATAAAAAATCGTTTAGAGTGTCCGAGTTTGGGATATTTAGTTTTGTGACTTTCCTCGGAAGAGGATGAACGACGGTGTGCTTGACTGATTTTTCTTTATAGAAAAATCGGAACCAAGCAAAGTCTGTTTTGATGTGGCTTCCCGTGCCGGGTCCAAACCGGCGACATCATGGTTAACAGTCATGCGCCCTACCGAGTGAGCTAACGAGGAATATCTAACAGGACACATTTTATGCTTGCCAAGTACAGCCCTTTACTTAGTGGCTAAACGCCATGGAGCTACATATCATCTAACCGTTGGAGAAACGTAAATCAGCCGTCACAAGGCGAGCTGTGAAGGAAGTGTGTAGCCAAATCGTGTATCGATGAATAAAAGCTCAAAGGTTTGTGTTTGCCAATGGTGGGCGCAGCTCGTGCATTTATCCTTCTGTTTACGCTCATTTCGGGAGCTTTTAATCACAATATGGAATGTTGCCGTATTTATTGCTGACGGAATTAACTGCTTTGTTTATTTCGTTTTTCCTTTCTCTCATTTGTAAGCAATGTTTTCTTTTTGCTTTGTAACTGCTTAATCTGCCTGTACATTGGTTTTTCGATTTGGCTGTTTAAAATTACATAGATTTAGCCCCCTTTCTGTGTTTGGGCATAAAAAAAGAGCAATCAATCTGTTAAGACTAATTGCTTTAATATAAGTCATTATAGTTTGTTATTTATTGTTTAACAAATTTATGTAGGCTTCCATATCAAATGGCGTTAAATTCATTTTTGAATACGCTATTCGTGTTGGATGGTGAGGATGCCCGTATTTTGTTTTTGACAAGCATATCCATTTAGCATTCACACTATCAATAACTCTATTTATTTCTATAAGTGATTGCAAAAAATAACTCCTGTCTGTTATATGACTGCCCCAAGCAGCAATAATATTTTGACCATTTTTAATAACATTCTTTACGTATCCCAAGTTTATAAGCATCTCTTTTTCGCAATATGTTTTCACAAAAGAATCACTTATTTTCGTAGCTCTTATAGGGCACAAATTAAGCATAATATATCCGTCATACCCGAATTTTCGAGCTATTTTCTCTATAACGGAAATAGTGTTGTCATTTTCGTTTATTGTAGCCGTGCTTGGATTTATACCAAAGAATACAAGGGGATTCTCGTTATATTTTCCTAAGACGTATCTTGCAGAGTTATCAGTGTTTGTCTTGTATATTAAATTTTTATAAATTTCATCTGTTTTCATTTATCATTTCCTCGCTTATCACTGCACCGCAATATTCACATCTTTGTCCTGCTTTGCCTGTAAAAGTATTCTTAGCACCGCAGCCCGTACAAATTATGATTTTTCCTATATTATCAGGTGAGCAATTTGTTTTTTTGTTGTCAACAATTACATTATTTGTTCTGTCTATATTTGCATCGATAATTATTTTTTTTGACATCATAGTTTGGATGAGTTTTGCTGTAGTTTTATTATTCAAACCAATGCCTATGGCAATATTTGAAATGTTGCGTTCTCCTGCCAAAAACGCTTCTAATATACCTGTCATTGCATTTTTCTGTTTAACTTGCATTACTACAAAAAAAATAATTGCTGCAATTGAAAGAACAGTAGACAGACCTAATATAGTTTTAGTAAATGGATTTTCCTCCACTAAAAATATCGGAAAAGTAAACATAAGAGCAAGGCCACAGATGCTTATACCACCGACATAACCACTATTAGCCGATTCTTTTCCTAATCTTTCTCTTGCCAAATCATCAGCGCTTTTTTCTTTTATGTTTAATAATTTCTTAAAATCAACCATATGAAAACTTCCCCTTTCTTAAAATCCACCACGTCTTGGCTTATTGTATTCACCGTTTTCCTGTTTTTCCAAAGTTTTTTTATTACTATTGTTTATGTATGTTGACACAGTAATAATAAGTGTGCAGATAACGAATATCAAAGCATTTATCACGATTTGCAAGAATATAAACCCTTTAATGTTTTCTTCAAATATCTTTGAAAGCACAACACTTATAATAACAGCAATTTGATATATTACTGTTATGCTGCCGACTCCGGCGTTGTAATACAAAGTATCTTTATCGTTTTTTCGCCGTGCTAATGATATTGTACTGAACATAGACACCAATAAAGACAATTCCAAAAAACAAAGTGCTAAAATATTAATTGTGCTGCATTCAAAATCAAGCAAGAAGAAGCCTGCGAGTATGACAATTACCAGTGTTAAAAAAATAATCAAGCTTGTTTTAATCCACTTATTCATTTTCGTCACCTTCAACCTTTCTTCCACATTCGGGACAGAATTTCAATCCATCAGATAATTCTTTGCCACATACACATTTTTTTATGGTTGGCATACCGCAATTATGGCAAAATTTTTCTTCATTAGCCAATGATGCACCACACTTAGAACAAACCTTTGCCATAAGTGCTCCGCAAGAACTGCAATACTTTGTGCCGTCCGGATTTAATGCTCCGCACTTAGGACACGGGTTTTCTGCTCGTGCAACAGTGTCCTTTCCACATTCGGGACAAAACTTAAAATCTACGCCGATTTGTTTTTTACAGTGTGGACATTCTTTTGTTGGAACTGTATTTATATTACTTGCTGCATTTCCAAATGCTTGCCCCATATTTCCGCCAATACCTAAACCCATGCCAAGCCCCATTCCTGCACCCATAAATTGTGCCGAATTTGAACTCTCGTTTTTTGCAGCACTCTCAATCGTGTCAAATGAACGTTCTTGCGTATAATTATAACCGACAATGTCCATTTCAGCTCGTTTTGCAAGTGCTTTTTTTAGCTTTGCAACAGCATCGTCGTTTTCTGGAACACTGATATCGTTAACATAGAAATTAACAAGTTCTATGCCAAATTTATCAAATGTCGGGGCAATTCTTTCTTTCAGATTTTCAGAAATTTCGCTTATATATGCGTTTATTTCTAAAATGGAAATTCTTTTTTTTATCAGATAACCGGAAATGTCATCTTTTACCTTTGTTAGATATACTCCTCGAAAGTATTTGAGAATTTCTTCGGATTGAAATGTAGGTAGTGTTCCGACCAATCTATTCAAAAACATTTTTGTGTCCTTTATTCTGATTCCAAACTGTCCAAAGGCACGTATTGGAATAAAAACATTATATTTTGGGTCTTGCAGCTGAATCGGTGTGGGCGTTCCCCATTTTATATCCAAAACATTGACTTTATTTACATACCACACCTCAGCCGTAAAAGGTGATTTGCCACCAAATGGCAAATTTATAAGTTTGCTTAAAAGCGGAATATTTGCGGTGCTTAGCGTGTGTCTGCCCGGGCCAAACAAATCCAAAGACTGTCCGCCTTTATATAAAACAGCTTCCTGTGTTTCATTTACTATTAATTGTGTCCACGTTCCTAATTCACAATTTGGATATTTCCAAGCAAACACATTCGGTGTACCGTCATATTTTACAACATCTATTAACGCCATAGCAGCTCATCCTTTCGTGATTTTTAACTAAGTCTCATTTATAGAAAATGTGTTTAATGCTTTGTATCAAGGTCTTACTTGTCAACGACAGTTGTTCTCAAAAATTTTACGGATACTGTTCCGTCTGGAATGCGGGTTTCTTGAATAATATCATTTGTTAAAGCATTAATTTCAAAAAGGATATCCTTTCTTTCTAATTGTAGACCATCATTATCAAGACATGCTACTGAAACATATCCCTCTTTTGCTATGCGACTTGTATTGTCAACCTTAACAGTAATAGCACGATCCGGGATAAGGGTCAACTCACTAAAATTAACCCCATCCTTGGACAGAGTTTGATTACCTGATGATGTTTCTGAACCAACCGATTCCTCGGTTATGGTTTCAGTGAGAGTTTGAGATTTTTCGGTGGGTTGCTTTGTGCAACCGGTCAAAACTAATGCTAAAACAACAATCAACATTATTATCATACTAAAAAAATTCCTTACTTTCATTGTAATACCTCCGTTTTTTCAAAATGTTTCAGTTTGTTAAATATACTCACTACTGCCCCCTTCCACAAATATATAAACTTCCCGTCAAAAACACATAGTAAGCCATATATAAACAGTAATACTACAAGCCTTATCCGGCACACTTTGATATAAGAGCTTATTCATTATTTATGACAGTGAATTTTTGCGGCTTATGTACTAAGAATTTTTAACCGTACTATTGTCAAAAGGTGTACCTTTTGACAATGCCCCTCTTTAAGTCAAAAAAGAAATAAAAAGCAAAAAAAATTCGTCTATTTATACAAAATTCCTCAAAAACCATTGCTTTTTAAAATAATATATGCTATAATTTACAGGTAGTAAAATGGCTGTCAAAAGGTACACCTTTTGACAGTCATTCTTTCTTTATTCGCACTTCACGAAGGCGGCGATAAAAGGTGGATTCGCTTATTTTGCATTGCTTAAGTATTTCGGGGAGTGTAATTTTCTTCTTTTCCCACTCTCTTACAAGCGATATAAATTCCGGCGGAAGTCCTTTTTCGGGTCTGCCGAAGTGTACTCCATTTGCTTTTGCGGCGGCTATGCCTTGCAGCTGCCTTTTTCGGATATTTTCCCGCTCGTTCTGTGCCACAAAAGACAGAATTTGAAGTACCAAATCCGCTATAAATGTTCCCATTAAATCCTTGCCCTGTCTTGTGTCCAAAAGCGGCATATCTATAACGCATATATCCGCGCCGATTTCCTTTGTCAGCGCTCGCCATTGATTTTGAATTTCCTCATAATTCCGCCCCAAACGGTCGATAGAGAGAATATAGAGCAAATCTCCGCTTTTCAGCTTTTTTATCAGTTTTTTATATGCCGGTCGGTTAAAATCCTTTCCCGACAGCTTGTCTATGTATATATTTTTCGCTGCAATGTTTTGTTTGCTGAGTGCAAGAATTTGCCTGTCCTCGTTTTGGTCCGTGCTTGACACCCTGACATATCCGTATATTTCCATAGCTAAACCTCCATTGCCTCATTATAAAACAAAAAGCTGTCTTTTTCAAAAAAGACAGCTTTTTACTTGCAAGTATTAAGTTTTCCGATAAACGGTTGATAAAACCGATATTTGCGAAATTTAAGATATATTGAAGAAATACTAAATGTGTGACTTACAAAAAGAGATATAAGCGCCGATAAGAGCTGCGCAACTAAAAAAAGGCAGCAAAAAGGGGCATAAATTTTTTGCAGAAACGGTAAATCCGAAATGGCAGCATATAAATATGCCGCACATTTGGGTTTGTCTTGTTTAATAAATGCAGAGAAAAACAATAAAATTGATTCTATTGTTAAATATGTGCTGTGTGGTTGGCAAAAGCTTTTACACATATTCTCTGCTTTATTAAATACTCCGCAAAGCATTTATTCCCCAATGCTCTCCCTCTTTTAACTTACAAATCTATTTTACCATATATTTACATATTTGTCAAGCTTTTTATATTTTAATAAAAATTTTATTATTATTTATCATTAAAGCTTATCATTCTCCTATTTTGCTTTAATATTTAATTACACTTTTGTAATCACAAAAAAACACATATTTATACATTACATTTTCCGTTTTGCCGGTGTATAATCATAGTAACTATTACAAAGCAAAGGTGGAGTAGGATATTATGAGCGGCAAAAACAAGCACATCGGTTTACGTTGTACCGATGAAATATTATATAAACTAAAGTATATTGCGGAATATGAAGGGCGCTCGCTTAACGGCTAGCTGATTCATCTAATAAACTCGGCGATAAAGCAGTTTGAAACAAATAACGGCGCAATTACGCCCGATTTAAAAAATGTAAAATATAAATCAGAAACCTAATCCCGCCCCAAGGGCTTTGCGTAAAAATGCGTTCCTGTACTTATTGACAAATACCGCATTTTCGGTTATTATATATTATAGGATAAAATGTATTTACCGAGGTGACACGTATGTTTAATAAGGAAGAAATTGCAAAATTCAACAATCAGAGTATGGGTGAGGAAATCGCAAACGCAATCTCTCACGGCGTGGGTACGCTTCTTGCTATTGCGGGAACGGTAATCGCCATTGTTTACGCGTGCTTTTTCGGCGATGCGCGCAGCATTGTCAGCGCGTCTCTTTACGGTGCGGGGCTGATAATTCTGTACCTTTTTTCAACCCTTTATCACTCTATCACAAACATCAAGGCAAAAAAGGTGTTCCAGATTTTTGACCACTGCTCCATATTCATTCTTATCCTCAGCTCGTATATACCCATCTGTCTTTCTATGCTGCGCGGTGCGCTCGGCTGGACTCTTTTCGGCATAAACGCATTCTGTACCGTTTTGGGTATCGTTCTTAACGCCGTAAATATGAAAAAATGGCAGAAGTTTTCCATGTTCCTTTACATAATCATGGGCTGGTCGGTGGTTGCCGCATTCATGCCCGTTATCAAAAGCGTAAACGCAGCGGGACTTGCACTGCTTGTCGGCGGCGGACTTGCCTACACCGGCGGCGTGTTCTTTTACAAAATGAAAAAGCCGAGGTATATGCACGCGGTATGGCATCTGTTTGTGCTTGCGGGCAGTGTCCTTCACTTCTTCTTTATTCTGTTCTATACGCTTCCCGTAAAATAAACCGAAAGAAGGTCATATTGTGAAAACAGCACTTGTTTTTGAGGGCGGCGCAAGCCGTGCTCTTTTTACCTGCGGAGTAATAGATGTACTTCTTGAAAATAATATCCGCGCCGACTACCTTATCGGCGTTTCTGCCGGGATTTCCTACGGTATCGACTATGCCGCGGGGCAGGCTGGCAGAAGTCTGCGCCTTGCGACCGAATATATGCACGACAAACGCTATATGGGCGTAAAATACCTCATTGACCGCAGCAACCGCAGTATCTATAACATTCCTTTTGCCTTCCGACAGATTCCCGACGAGCTTGTTCCGTTTGACTATGAGGCGTTTCGCAGCTTTCCGGGCGAGATTTACGCGGGAGTAACAAATCTTGAAACCGGTCTTGCCGAGTATATAAGCGTACCGCGCGACAGAGAAGGCTCCGAAAAGCTCCTTCGCGCAAGCTGCGCGCTACCGATACTGTTTCAGCCGCAGGAATATAACGGAAAACTGTATATGGACGGCGGGATTTCCGACTCTATACCGTTCCAAAAGGCAATCAACGACGGCTGCGACAGGGTAATTGTTATACTTACCCGCGAACGCGGCTTCAGCAAAACAGGCGAAAAATCAACACCGCTTGTAAAGCGGATTTACAAGGACTATCCGCAGTTTATGGAAACATTTTTAAACCGCCCCGATATGTACAACAGAACGCTTAATTCGCTTGCGGAATACGAAAAGGCGGGCAAGGCTCTTGTTATCGCGCCGCGCGACACAAGCGGCTACCGCCGCACCGAGCGCAATCCGGAAAAGCTGCGCGAAATCTACGGCGAGGGCAGGCGCGAGGCTCTTGCCGCACTTGACAAAATTCGCGAATATCTGAAATAAAGGCTTTGTATTATGGAAAAGAAAACTATTCTTGTAGCCGAGGACGAGCCCTCGTCAAACCGACTTATCTGCATAACGCTTAAAGAGAGCGGCTTTGGGGTACTGAGCGTTACCACTGGCAAAGAGGCGTGCAGCATGGCGTCAAGCCATCTGCCCGACCTTGTTATGCTCAACTTGGGACTTCCCGACATGGACGGCACGGAGGTTATCTCCGACATTCGCCGCTGGTCAAGCGTTCCGATTATCGTGGTTTCAGCGCGCAGCAGAGAGGCGCAAAAGGTCGCGGCGCTTGACGCGGGCGCGGACGATTACATAACCAAGCCGTTCGGTAAAGCTGAGCTTGCTGCGCGCGTGCGCGCCGCACTGCGTTTCCGCCGCATAGGCACCGACCGCGCGTTAAGTGACGGCAGTATCTACCGCTGCGGAGGTCTTTACATCGACTTCGGCGGCAGAACTGTGAGCCGTGACGGAAAGTCAATACGACTTACCAGAATAGAATATAAGATTTTGGAAACGCTTTGCGAACATTCGGGCAAGGTCATAACCTATGACTATATGTTAAAGCACATATGGGGACCGTACGCAAAGAACGACAACAAAATACTGCGCGTCAACATAACCAACATAAGAAGAAAGCTCGAGCCTGACACAAAAACGCCGCGATATATATTTACCGAGCCGGGAATAGGCTATAGAATGGCGGAGAACGAGCTTTAAACAGTGAAAGACAGCAGCCTTTAAAGGTTGCTGTTTGTATAAATATAATTAGGGGGAAATTATGAAAACAAAAAGAATTTTATCGGCAGCCGTAGGTGCGGCAATATTTCTCGGCACGCTCGGCACAAATGTCGGCGCGTACGACTTTCCGCACGCCTTTTGGGCGGCGCAGGCGGGCTATGAAAACGCAGTAAACTCCGGCGACAACAAGGGTATTATCGATTTCGGCAGCCAAGTTGTAAACATTATGAGCGGCGCGCCGGAGGGTACGGAAAAACACGATATTATCGTGACGCGATACAATCAAATCGCCCTTGCATACGCCGCAATCGGCGACTATAACAACAGCGCGTACATCTTCAACACTCTTTGCAGCTATGCGGAGCCGTTCGGTGACAAATATTCCGACTACGTCAAGGGCGCACGGGCAAAGGCTCTGCAATACGCTCCCGCGATCGAGCTTTACACCGAGGGTGGCACGGCTCCTTATTACGGTGCAAAAAACGAAAAGAAAAACGGCGTTCTGTTCGGCGTATGCCAAAACGGCGAAACGCGGAGCAAGCTGCAAAACGAGTCCATGACCCTTGTGTATCAGGAATTCGGTCAGCCGCTCCTTCCGTACAACGAAACCGTCATGCGTGACGCGTCCGAAAAGGGTCTTGCGGTTGAGTTCGCGCTCAACTGTCCGAACGAGGGCGGCGATATTCGCAGCTTTTCGGCGCTGTCCTATACCCTTGACGAGCTTTCGGCGCTTTTCAGCCGCTACCCCGCAACCCCGGTCTATCTCCGTTTCGGTGCGGAGTTTGACGTGTGGACGGACATGGCGGAGCCGGAGCAATTTAAGACGGCATTCCGCGCCGTTTCGCAGCATTTTAAGAGTAAAAACTCAAATGTAGCGATTGTATGGAGTCCGAACCAGGTTTCCGGCTGGAACACCGATACCAACGACTTTTACCCCGGTGACGAGTATGTTGACTGGGTAGGTCTTTCACTCTATGCGCAAAAATATTTTCTCGGCGACCCGAATTCCGACCCCGACAGTCAGGTTTTCTTCCGCACGGGAATAAATTCCAACCCCGTGCTTGCGGTTAAATGGCTTGTCGATACCTACGGTGACAGAAAGCCGATTATGATTTCCGAATCGGGATGCGGTCACAGACTGACCTCCACAGGCGAGGACACAAGCGACTTTGCGCTCCGCCGTCTGCGTGAGTATTATTCGTATCTGCCCATGGTCTATCCGCAGATAAAGCTCATGGCATACTTTGACTACAATGTTGACAAACCCGGTGAAAAGAATGATTTTCGGCTGTCCTCATGCCCCGCACTGCAAAACGAGTACCTCAGCATTACCCGCGGCGACCGCTTTATCCACGGCGGGTATAACTCGGAAACAGGTCTTTGCTATCGTAAAATCGGCAATGGCATGAGTCTTGGCGGAGTGTTCCCGGTTTCGTGCTATACACACAAATACGGCGTGGACGCACAAAACGTCACCTATTACATTGACGGCAAATACGCGGCTGCGGCGGATAAGGCTCCGTTCACCGCATATATAAGCGCGAACGCATACACGGGCGCGCACACGCTTAAAGCGGTTGCGGCGTTTTCCGACGGTCAGACGCTTTCGACCGAGTCGGCGGTTTATATAAACGGCTCGGACGAGAATATAACCGTTACAGTTTCGGGCAGCAGAGTCATGTTTGACCAAAACCCCGTGATGTACAATGACAGAACTCTTGTTCCCATGCGCAAAATTTTTGAGGAGCTTGGCGCGACCGTAAGCTGGGACGAAAACACCCAAACCGCAAGCGGCACAAAGAACGGAAAAACCGTCAGCCTTACCGTCGGCAGCAGGACAATGAATGTGGGCGGTACGGAAATAACGCTTGACACACCGCCGATTGTGCTTTCGGACAGAACTCTTGTTCCCGCCCGCGCGGTTGCTGAGGGTATGGGCTGCAATGTCAATTGGGACGGAGCCTCAAACACAGTAATTATAACGGAAAAATAAAGTTTTATATCACAAAAACGGCTCGGGTGCATATCACACCCGAGCCATGTTCATTTTAATATATCCTTTGCCGTCTTTGCCGGCGTGCGAAGGTACCGTTTCATCATATAAAGGCACTCCGGGTCGCGCGACACATGATTTATTCCGCTCTCACAGGAGAGCGATGCCT
>OGRO01003501.1_pt1 | contig 11192 bp, 10 predicted proteins | sample 1553451 | NCBI WGS metagenome assembly OGRO01 (sample SAMEA2580021, study PRJEB22360) | human gut metagenome
ATATTCTTCGCAATATCAGATGCCTCTAATTCCTGCTGTTCCTTCACATATTTCTCAAATGCGTGACTTATCATGATGTTGGAAATCATGCTGATTAAGGAAATAGCTGCTAATACCAGAAGAGCAAAACGGACGGCAAGGGCAGAACGGAGACTATATTGCCTCAAAATTCCTCACCTCCGAATTTATATCCTAAGCCGTGAACGGTTTTTACATAAACCGGGCTTTTGGGGTCTGTTTCCACTTTCTTGCGAAGATTTTTGATATGCGTGTCGATCACGCGGTCATATCCATCAAAATCCGGGCAAAACACAAGGTCGATCAAATCATTCCTTGTAAAAACCTTTTCCGGATATTTGACCATAGCGGAGAGGATTTTCCACTCGCTGGGGGTCAGGCTTAAAAGCCCGTCCTGTTTCCTTACTTCGTTATGCTCGAAGTCGATTTGCAAGTCGTGGTCGTTCCATGAAAATTTCTCGGCCAGCGGTTTTAGATCACTCACTGTCCGGCGCAGAACAGCCTCCATACGGGCGTATAGCTGTTTAATACTAAAGGGCTTTGTTACATAGTCGTCTGCACCAGCATCGAGGCCCTTGATCTTGTCTTCGTCTGAGTCGAGAGCGGTAAGCATGAGGATAGGGGATTTGAATCCTTCGTTGCGCAAGTTGCGCGCAACCTCGAATCCGTTCATTCCTGGAAGCATAACATCTAGAAGTACTAAGTCGGGCTCAATGGAGAGTGCTGTTTCGTAGCCCGATTGACCATCATCGCATGAACTCACCGCGTATCCGTATTTGGTTAGGGAAAACTCTGTGGTAAGGCGAATGGTGGGATCGTCCTCGATAAGCAAGATGGTAGTCAACGCATGTTCCTTTCCTCGTATTGCTAAATTATCGTGGCAAATTCAGCGTGCGCTCCCTCGTTTAACAACTTTTTTTCAATAGCTATTCAGTTAACTAAATGCTTACTTGCTTTCAAGTCTGTGTAACCAACGGCAATAGGGGTTTGTTCACTATTGGTCATGCAATCTGATGTTCTCGTTTACGAGGGCATCGTTACCTAGGAGAAAGAAGGAATTTGAAAGTGAGTACAGTAAGGAGCAAGGTTCTGATTGGTGCGTTTGCGCTCTGCTTCGCCGCTATGTGCGGATTGTTGGTTGGTTGCAGCGGAAATAACAGTGATTCCAAGAGTGAGTCTAACGATGCGTCCATTAACGTAACATCTCGTGAGGATGGATCTGGCACGCGGGGTGCGTTTATTGAGCTTTTTGGCATTGAAGAAAAGGACGATAGCGGCAAAAAGGTCGACAAGACCACTTCTTCTGCCGCAATCACTAACTCTACTGCCGTTATGAAGACTACGGTAGCTAACGATGCTGATGCTATTGGCTATATTTCGTTGGGCTCTCTTGACGATACCGTTAAGGCGGTAAAAATTGATGGCGCTGAGGCTACTGCTGAAAATGTAAAGAGCGGTTCGTATAAGGTCTCTCGTCCATTCAATGTTGTTACCAACAGCGGCAAAGAACTTTCTCCTGTTGCTCAGGACTTCATGAAATTTGTCTTGAGCTCGGATGGCCAGAAGGTCGTTGAGGAAGAGGGTTATATCCCGATGGACGCTTCTGGTTCCTATGCTGCCAGTGGTCTTTCCGGTAAAGTCACCATCGCTGGTTCTTCTTCCGTAACTCCCGTCATGGAGAAGCTTGCGGAAGCTTATAAAGCCTTGAACCCGAATGTTACCGTTGAGGTAAACCAGTCGGATTCCACCACAGGTATTACTTCTGCAATTGAGGGTGCCTGCGATCTCGGTATGGCCTCCCGCGATCTGAAGGATTCCGAGAAGGATCAGGGTGCAACTGCTACCGTTATCGCGACCGACGGTATTGCCGTCATCGTGAATAACGGTAACAAGGTTGATGGTCTTACCGCTGATCAGGTTAAGCAGATCTTTACCGGTGGAGTTTCCAAGTGGAGCGAGATCGGCTAGTCAATGACCCAAGCAAAAGAGCTCATTGCTAAGATGCTCTTCGCCTTTGCTGCAGCCATCTCGGTGGCTGCAGTTTTGGTAATCTGCATCTTCATATTCGGCAACGGTATTCCCGCTATTGCTGAAATTGGTTTTTCAAACTTCCTTTTTGGGACTACCTGGCAACCATCTAGCGATATCTATGGTATCGGCGTAATGGTGTTAGGAAGCTTCTACGTTATGGCCGGTGCATTGGTAATAGGGGTTCCGCTGGGCATTCTGTGCGCTGTTTTCCTTGCTTGTTTTGGGAGTGACCGTGTGTCGAGTATTGCCAAAAATGGCGTCCAGCTCTTGGCAGGCATTCCGTCGGTTGTGTACGGCTTTTTCGGTTTGGTTGTGCTCGTTCCATTCATTAGAAGCAATATCGGGGGTACAGGCCAATCGATTTTATGTGCTTCGCTTGTGCTTGGCGTGATGATTCTTCCAACCATCATCACGCTTTCAGAATCTGCCTTGAGGTCCGTTCCTCACTCCTATTACGAAGGGGCTTTGGCTTTAGGGGCCGACCACGAACGATGTGTTATGCACGTTGTGCTTCCTGCTGCTGCTTCCGGCATCCTTGCTTCGGTGATTTTGGCGATTGGTCGAGCTATTGGCGAAACCATGGCAGTCATCATGATTGCTGGCAATCAGGTGAAAATGCCCAGTGCGATTACCGACGGTGTTCGTACCATGACCGCCAATATCGTTCTTGAGATGGGCTATGCGGCTGATCTGCATCGAGGTGCACTGATTGGGACGGCTTGCGTGTTGTTCGTGTTCATCCTGATCATTAACTTTGCATTTTCGACGTTGAAGCGGAAGGGGAGCAATGGCTAACAATTCGATTCTTGCTCGTACGAAGCCATCTAGGCCTTCCTCATGGGTGTTCCGTGTTTTGGTGTATGCCAGTACAGTTTTGACGGTTTTAGCGGTGTGCTTCATTATTGGGTACATTTTGGTGATGGGGGTTCCCCAAATTAAACCTGAAATGTTTGAGCTTACGTACAATTTGGACAATTGCTCATTCATGCCCGCATTGTTCAACACTCTGATCGTTATTGTTCTTTCGGTTTCATGCTCATCGGTATTTGGTATAGGTGCCGCCATTTTCCTGAATGAATACACCGACAAAGGCAACTGGTTCGTGCGAGTTGTAGCGCTGGCTACCGAAACGCTTTCAGGCATTCCTTCGATTGTGTATGGCCTATTCGGATTGCTGTTTTTTGTCTACTACCTACAGTGGGGACTTTCGTTGTTGGCGGGGGTTTGCACTATGGCAATCATGACGTTCCCTATCATTATGCGAGCAACTCAGGAAGCATTAGCGGCTGTGCCGGATCTATACCGTGAGGGATCATTTGGTTTGGGAGCCGGTCGTTTTCGCACAGTATTTCGCATTGTGCTTCCCACCGCTATCCCTGGAATACTTGGCGGCATAATTTTGGCGATCGGGAGAACAGTGGGTGAGTCTGCTGCATTGATTTATACGGCAGGCTCAATTGCCGCAGTTCCAGTTTCGATGTTCAGTTCAACCCGAACGCTTGCTGTCCACATGTACCTTCTGGCAAGTGAGGGTCTGCATATCGATGCCACCTATGCCACGGCAGTGCTGCTTCTTGTTTTTGTTCTGCTTATTAACCTTGCAACCTCTGCTGTTGCAAAACGAATCAGCAAAGGAGGAATGACTGATGAATAGTCCTACGAAGATGGATGTTTCGCATATGGATTTGTTCTATGGCGATTACCAGGCTTTAACAGATATAAATATCTCATTCGCCGAACATCGGGTAACCGCCATGATCGGCCCTTCGGGGTGCGGCAAATCAACGCTTCTTAAATCCCTCAATCGCATGAATGATTTGGTTGAGGGATGTAAGATAACGGGACGCATTACTCTTGATGGAGATGATATTTACTCCGGCTACGATGTGAATGTACTTCGTAAAAAGGTTGGCATGGTCTTCCAGAAAGCTAATCCTTTCCCTATGTCGATTTACGACAACATAGCATTCGGGCCGCGGACTCATGGCATTAAGAAAAAGTCGGAACTTGACGATATCGTTGAGGACTCCTTGCGTAAAGCTGCGATTTTTGATGAGTTAAAAGATCGTTTGAAGAAGAATGCTTTAGGGCTTTCTGGCGGTCAGCAGCAGCGTCTGTGCATTGCTCGCGCTTTGGCGGTAAATCCAGAAGTATTGCTGATGGATGAGCCAACTAGCGCTCTTGATCCAATCTCTACTTCAAAAATTGAAGAGCTGGTTGGTGAATTGAAAAAGACTTACACCATTATTATCGTTACCCACAACATGCAGCAGGCTGCTCGAATATCAGACACCACAGCTTTTTTCTTGCTTGGAAGCATGGTTGAGTGCGCTCCAACTCAGACGATGTTTTCGAATCCTCGCGATAAGAGGACTGAAGACTATATTTCAGGGAGGTTCGGCTAGTATGGCACGTCCGATATTCGATGAAGAACTTCATCAGCTCCGTTCCGATGTTATCGAAATGGCAGAATTTGCAAAAGAGGCTATAGAAGGTTCGTTTGATGCAGTTCGTCAGGTTAGTGCTACAAAAGCGTATTTGGTGGCGAGCAACGATTCGTTGATTGATGGGAAAGAACGCGAGATCGAATCTTTGTGCTTACGCCTTCTTCTTTGCGAACAGCCAGTTGCCTCCGATCTTCGTTCGGTTACTGCCGCTCTGAAAATGATTACCGATATTGAACGTATTGGCGATCAGGCTGCGGAAATCTGCGAGATTGCCACTGCACTTTCGAAGGATGCCGACCTTTCCCTGTTTCCTATGCTTGGCGCTATGGCTCAAGCTGATTATGATCAGCTGGATTCTGCAATTCAGGCCTATGTTGACCTCGACTTAGATAAGGCGCAGTCATGCATTGAGGGCGATAAGGAAGTTAATGCTTTGTTTGAAGAGGCAAAACGAAGCATTACTCGTCATATCATCGAGCATGAACCCGATGAAACCTATGCACTCGATGTATTGATGATTGCTAAATACCTTGAACGTATCGGCGATCATGCAGTCAATATTGCAGAGTGGGCCGAATATGCCATTACAGGCAATCACAAAGGAGTGAATATCGCCGAAGGGGAGCAGTAGTGCGATAATAGGGTGTCCGCATACTTTGGTGCGCGGGCATCGGTCGCGCCAGCTCGTCTGGCTATAACTTCAGGAGGAACGTATGACTCAATCGCTTTCAGGGCGCCATTTTCTGAAACTGCTCGATTTTTCTTCCGAGGAAATCGTATCGCTTGTTGATCTTGCGCAGGATTTGAAGGAAAAGAAACATGCTGGCGTGTTGCATAAGGAGCTCGAGGGCAAGAATATCGTCCTTCTGTTCGAGAAAACCTCCACGCGAACCCGCTGCTCGTTTGAGATTGCGGGCCATGATCTGGGCATGGGCGTGACGTATCTTGACCCTGCGGGTTCGCAAATGGGCAATAAGGAATCCATTGAAGATACCGCCCGCGTTCTTGGTCGTATGTTTGATGGTATCGAATACCGCGGCTATGGTCAGGAAATCGTTGAAACGTTAGCTGAATATGCGGGCGTTCCTGTTTGGAATGGCTTGACTACCGAGGCTCATCCTACCCAGTTTATTGCTGACGCGCTGACCATCCGGGAGAATTTCGGCGATGTTCGCGGGCTTACCGTAGTGTTTATGGGCGATGCAAAAAACAACGTTGCTAATTCTTTGATGGTTGGCTGCGCTAAGTTGGGCATGAATTACGTTGCCTGTTGTCCTGAAGCTGATGCGCCTGATAGCGAATTGGTTGAGAAGTGCCGTGCTATTGCGGCAGAGAACGATTGCACCGTTACGGTAACAAGCGATGTCGATGAAGGCACTAAGGGTGCTCATGTTATTTATACCGATATTTGGGTTTCCATGGGTGAGCCCGCCAGCTTGTGGGAGCAGCGCATTAAAGAGCTTTCGCCTTACCAGGTGAATGCCAAGGTTATGGCAAACGCTGCAGACAATGCCATCTTCATGCATTGTCTGCCTGCATTCCACGACACCAAAACCACGGTAGCTCAGGAGATCAAAGAAAAGTTCGGACTTACCGAAATGGAAGTTACCGACGAGGTCTTTGAGGGTGCTCAGTCTCGTGTTTTCGACGAAGCCGAGAATCGCATGCACTCTATTAAGGCCGTTGTTCTGGCCACCCTTCGTTAATGGTGCACCATGAAGAATATTGGTTACTACAATGGGGAAACTGGCCTGCTTGAAGACCTGAAGGTTCCTTTTCTTGATCGAGTGAGCTTTTATGGCGACGGAGTCTACGATGCCACTATGGCCCTTGATGGGGTTGTGGTATTTGCCGAAGATCATATAGATCGATTCTTCAATAGCTGCGCCAACATGGAGATCAATCCTGGTATTGGGCGGGAAGAGCTTCAGCATCTTCTAACAGACCTAGTTGCGAAAGTTGATGGCTCGTATCATTTCGTCTATTGGCAGGTAACACGCGGCACTGCCCATCGCAGCCATCCATTTCCAGAGGGAAATGCTAATTTATGGGTGATGGTAGAACCAGAGGAAAAGAACCTCCAGCCTGCACCGATTCAGCTTCTAACGGTTGAAGATACGCGTTTTTTCCACTGCAATACCAAAACGCTTAACCTTCTACCTAATGTAGTTGCGGCGCAGCATGCCAAGGAAGCTGGATGCGAGGAAGCGGTGTTCATTCGCGATGGATTTGTAACTGAATGCGCCCATAGCAACATTCATATTCTGAAAGATGGGGTTTTCGTAACGCACCAGGCGGACAATCTCATTCTTCCCGGCATAGCACGCAAGCATATTATCGGGTCTTGCGAAAGGCTGGGCGTGCCGGTTGAAGAGCGTCCTTTTACTAAAGCAGAGCTTATGGACGCTGATGAGGTTATAGTCTCTGCATCGTCTGAGCCCGGTGGGGTGTTAGCGAATATGATTGACGGCATTCCCGTTGGCGGACGCGCTGCAGAGTTGTTCAACCGTATACAAAACGAAGCGGTGCGTGAGTTCGAAGCGTACGTTGAAGCGCGTCGAGCATAACGATGGTACAATAAAGCACGCTGCCAATTTGATGGTGGCGTGCTTTTGTTTTTCCAAGGAGTACAACGCTCCTTTGGCTTAGTACATAAGGAAGGTAAGGTTCCATGACCATTCGCGAATCGCTTGAGTCGGTGTTGTATCAGGCCCTTAAGGCTGCCGTTGAGGCGGGGGAGTTGCCCCTGAACGAAATTCCACAGCCCTCTCTTGAGCGTCCTCGCGAAGAGGGTCATGGAGACTGGGCCTGCACTATTGCCATGCGATTGGCGAAGGCTGCCCATATGAATCCTCGGGCTATTGCTCAAGTAATTGTTGATCATCTGCCCGCGAATAATCTTATCGAATCGTTCGAGATAGCAGGTCCTGGATTCATTAATCTGACCTTAACGAATGCATCGTTTCAAGCGGTTGTTTCCGAGGCTCGTCAACAGGGTTCTGATTTCGGTAAATCTGAGCTTTCCGAGCCCTGCAAGGTGAATCTCGAGTACGTTTCCGCTAATCCCACCGGTCCTATGCATGTTGGTCATGGTCGCTGGGCTGCTCTTGGCGACGCTATTGCTCGTGTTATGCGCCATGCTGGCTATTCTGTCGACGAGGAATTCTACATCAATGACCAAGGTAACCAGATGAATGTATTTGGTAACTCTATTGTCGTTCGCTATCAGCAGCTGCTGGGGCAGGATGTTGAAATGCCAGAGGCTTGCTATGGCGGTGCCTACATTAAAGATATTGCCCAGGCAATTATCGATGCAGATGGTGACAAATGGCTTGATGCGAATGAGGATGAACGTCTTGTCGATTTCCGTGAGCGTGGCTATGCCGTGATGCTTGATTCTGTCAAGGATACGCTTTCTACTTTTGGGAATAGCTTCGACACGTGGTTCAGTGAGCGTTCTTTGTTTGTTGCCGATGAAAACGGTGAAACCAAGCAACAGCGTGCCTTTGATGTGATGAACGAAAAGGGTTTGCTATTTGAGGCTGAGGGCGCAACGTTCTTCCGTTCTACCGATTATGGAGATGATAAGGACCGCGTTCTGGTGAAAGCCAACGGTGATCTTACCTATTTCATGAGCGATGTTGCCTACCATTACGACAAAATGCAGCGCGGCTACGATCACCTGATTGATATCTGGGGCGCTGATCATCATGGTTACATTCAACGCTGCAAGGCCATGATGGCTGCTTGGGGGTACCCTGATGCCCTAGAGGTGGTTCTTGGTCAGTTGGTCAATCTTTTGTGTGATGGCGAACCTGTCCGTATGTCTAAACGAACTGGAGAAATGGTCACTTTCCAGGAGCTTATCGACGAGGTTGGCGTAGATGCCACCCGTTATTTGATGCTTTCGAAGTCCGCCGATCAGGCAATTGATTTCGATATCGAGGTGGCTAAGAAGCAAGATTCGTCCAATCCTGTTTACTATGTACAGTATGCGCATGCTCGAATTTGTTCAATCTTGCGTAAGGCTGGCGAGGCTCGTGGCATGAATGTTGAGAGCGCTGGCATCGAAGAAATCGTTGCTGAGTTGGGCTTGGATGATATTGATCTTTCGCCGCTTGCGCATGAATCTGAACTTGCGCTCATGCGTAAGATGGCTGATTTCTCGGAGTTGGTTGCTGGTGCTGCCCGAGATCGAGCTCCATTCCGCCTTACTCACTACGCTCAAGAGCTGGCGGGTCTTTTCCATTCGTTCTACGGTAATTGCCATGTATTGGGCGAAGAGGAGTCCGTAGAGAAGGCTCGCCTTGCCTTGGTTGATTCGGCCCGTATCGTTTTGGCTTTGTCTTTGGATCTTCTGGGAGTATCTGCTCCCGAACGAATGTAGAGGCTAATGATTTACATCTTTTCGCGAGACGCCCTTCGGGGCGTTTCTTTTTGTAGTGGTTTTCGGAGCCGCTTGCCGTAGTTTTCGTCAGCTTCCCCATTCAGTTTGTTTCTACCGTGTTACAGAAGTATTGCGATAGGTTTGTATCGTTGTTTCGGAACTATTATTGATCACGTTGAGTTTCTATAAAGGAGGTCCCATGAGCTACGTTGACTCCGTCATCGAGCAGGTAAAGGCCAAGAACGCAAACGAGCCTGAGTTTATTCAGGCTGTTACCGAGGTTCTTACGTCTTTGAAGCCTGTCATCGACGCGAATCCCGAGTATGAGAAGGCAGGTCTGCTTGAGCGAATTGTAGAGCCTGAGCGCGTTATTATGTTCCGTGTTCCTTGGGTTGATGATTCGGGCAAGGTGCAGGTTAACCGCGGCTTCCGCGTGCAGTTCAATAGCTGTCTTGGACCTTATAAGGGCGGTCTTCGCCTTCATCCCTCTGTAAACCTGGGCATTATCAAGTTCCTTGGCTTTGAGCAGATTTTCAAGAACAGCCTCACCACGCTTCCTATGGGCGGCGGCAAGGGTGGATCTGATTTCGATCCCAAGGGCAAGTCTGACGCAGAGGTTATGCGTTTCTGCCAGTCTTTCATGACTGAACTTTGCAAGCATGTTGGCGCCGACACTGACGTTCCTGCTGGCGATATCGGAACCGGTGCTCGCGAGATTGGCTATATGTTCGGCCAGTACAAGCGTATTCGCAATGTTTGGGAAGGCGTTCTTACTGGCAAGGGTCTGTCCTATGGCGGTTCCTTGGCTCGTACCGAGGCTACTGGCTATGGCCTGATTTATTTTGTGCAGGAATACCTCAAGGGCAAGGGTGACTCTTTCGAGGGCAAGACTGTTGCGGTTTCTGGTTCCGGCAATGTTGCTATCTACGCAACCGAAAAAGCCCAGCAGCTTGGTGCTAAGGTTGTTACGCTTTCTGACTCTACGGGTTGGATTTACGACGCCAATGGTATCGATCTTGATCTGGTAAAGCAGATCAAAGAGGTTGAGCGCGGCCGCATCTCTGAATACGCCAAGCGTCGCGAAGGCGTTGAATATCATGAGGGTCGTGGCGTTTGGACCATTAAGGTTGATATTGCCCTTCCTTGCGCAACTCAGAATGAGCTGTTTATTGAGGATGCAAAGATGCTTGCCGCCAATGGCTGCCAGATCGTTGCCGAGGGTGCAAACATGCCTACCACTATGGATGCAACCCAATATCTCCAGGAAAATGGTGTGGTATTTATGCCTGGTAAGGCGGCAAATGCTGGTGGCGTAGCAACTTCCGGTCTTGAGATGTCTCAGAATTCCGAGCGCCTTTCCTGGTCCTTCGAAGAGGTAGACGCCAAGCTTCAGGGAATCATGGTTAACATCTTCCATGCTGCCGATGATGCTGCCCGCGAATACGGCGTAGAAGGCGATTATGTAGCTGGCGCAAATATCGCTGGCTTCAAGAAGCTTGCTGACGCAATGCTCGCTCAGGGTATTGTTTAAGCTCTGCCCGTTTCCTCGATTCAGGGTCTTATATATTGAAAAAAGGAAGCTCAATCGAGCTTCCTTTTTTATTTGCAGCAATTTGGAGCGAGGATTGTTAATTGTTTTGGATGGAGAGCAATATCGTATTCCGTGGATAGAAACTCTTCGCCGTCAATCTGGGTTGGGATTTCTGAAGGAAGCGTCAAATGAGCTCTGCGCGCCTTTGAAAAGGTTAAGTTGGGGTGCTTAGTGTGGTTTCCATTCTTAGCTCTCAGAAGCAGCCTTATGGCTTCTGAAGCGGAGAGCGTTGGAGTAGCGAAGCAGATATCAAGCAACCCGTCGGTAAGGCTTGCTTTAGGACAGATTTTGAACCCTCCACCGTAACTAATGCCGTTTTGTATGGCCAAGAGGTAGAAACCGAGCTGTTGGGGCTTATCGTCGTCAAGGGTCAGTGTGGCCTGTCTGATTTCGCGGTGATTGACGAGTTGATCGATTCCGCACTGAAGGTAAAGGCTCGTGCCTGTGCGCTTGGTTTTCTTTCGTAGATCCGCAGTTCCTAAGGCGATGGCGGCATCAAGGCCGAATGAAAGGGTCTCCAGGAACCAGATATCGTTAGCGCGCCCTACATCGATCGTTATTGGAGTCAGTGCTAATGATTCTATTTGCTTGAGCGATTCGTTTGGTTTTCGGCTCATTCCTATGGTTCGAGCAAAGTCGTCACCATTGCCACAGGGGATAAGAGCGAGCGTTGGGCGTTGATTGATCGGAAGACTCATGAGTCCATTTGCCACTTCGT
>OGRO01003504.1_pt1 | contig 11186 bp, 7 predicted proteins | sample 1553451 | NCBI WGS metagenome assembly OGRO01 (sample SAMEA2580021, study PRJEB22360) | human gut metagenome
GGAGGGCTAAACCTCATATGCTTATCGGTAATGTGAGGTAATACCGAATACTTACAGTGCGTTTAGTATGTGCTGTGGATATTATGAACGAGTAAAGTCGGGAGCAATAACTCCTGCGAAGTTCTATGTTAAGCGCTATCATCGTACCTGGCCATTCTTTGCAATGATGGTGATGATTAGCTTTGCGATGGAACCATCCTGGAGAACTTTCTGCCAAAGCTTTGCAGACTTGTAAGCGTGCAGCAATAATGTACTCCTTGTTTGGAGCATGTTAAGGTGCTTAATTAAAATCCTGAGTGTAGGCTTTGTTATGTGTTGAAGCACATAGATTCTACGCCTGAGGATAAGTATTACACTCTTCTTCCTGGGTTTTGAGAAGATGAGGAACAATAAAAATGAATTTAAAGTTTTGTCAAATTAAGGTATAACCTCCATTAGCTTGTGCTGATGGAGGGCTAAACTTCGTATTCTTGTCTCAAAATTAGAAAACTGATGCCGCCGTGCAAAGTTACAACATCTTTTGAGATATGCAATACGGAGTTGAGCGGATACTTGCAATGTTGATGGGTTGTGGTTGGTTATTGGCAAAGAGATAAATGTGGCTTATTATCCACTGTTATTTCATTTGACGACCAAGGCGTTGCCTTCCATTTTAATGAAAGAATCTTATGCAAGTAAAATTACATACTTTTCCGGTAGGTGCCGGTGATTGCATCACCTTGTTGCTGAAGAATGGCGACAAGGAGCTGCATATTATGGTGGATTGTGGTCATTATAAACCAGAGGTTAATGACTATATCAAAAATGAATTTCATGGTCATATTGATTATCTGATAGTTACACATATTGATAATGACCATATCAAAGGATTGATAGAAATGTTGTCTTCCAAACCGGACCTTACCATCAACCATATATTTTACAATTGCTATCAGAGGACATCTGATGATTTGCAGGAATGGGACGAACGGATGGTAGAGAACATGAAGAATGTGTACCATCATCTTCCTATTGTTATAGATATGTTGGAGGATAAAATCAATGCTGAAACTTCTATGTCTCTTGCAGAATTGATATTAGAAAACGAAAATTGGAAAAGGGCATGGAGAAGAGAGTATATCACTGAAAATTCTTTGGCAATTGATTTGGAAAATGATATGGGAAGGTTTATCTTCCTTTCTCCATCCAAGAAAGCTTTGGACGACTTGGATAAGAAATACCGATTACTATTTTGGAAAACCTTATATAAGCCCAAAAAACTTGATTATGATAAGGAAGAAACCATATACGAATCATTGATGCGTATAATGGAGCAAGAAGATAACGAAGGGTTTGATGAGGAGCCTGTATCATCTAAAGTTCTTGATGAGAATGCCTTGAAGTTTTATGCGGCTGAAAAAATGAAGGATTTATCTCCGGAAAATGAAGCCTCCATTGCATTTATATGGGAGCATGAAGGACATAGAATCTTGTTTATGGGTGATGCTAATCCTAACCAGGTAGTGAAAAAAATAGGGGATGTTTATAATGATACCCCAAAGCCTGTATTGTTTGATGCCATCAAAATATCGCATCATGGAAGTGCGCATAGTACATCTAAAGAATTGGTAAATGTTGCTGATAGCGAACGTTATTTTGTAACAGGAGGTGCAAATGCCAGACCAAGTTACCAAGCCTTGGCTCGTATTATCATTGCTCCACTTCCTGAAGATTTATCTCATCGGAAAATCAGATACAATAGAGAAAATGATATATTGAAGTCGCTTGCCAGTAACGAATCTTTGAAAGATAAGCTACATTATTCAATAACAGCTAATGAAAATGAGTATGAAGTATCCTATTGATATACGAAAGGCTATTTATGCTTCTGTCGTGCCTGTAAGATGTGACAATGAAAGAGGAACAGCTTTCTTTATTGCTCCGGATACATTGGTTACGGCTCGACACATTGTTGCGCAAAATGCAGTAAATGGTGTCCCCGTCATTATCTCTACTGATAAACAGGTGCTTTGTGATGTGGAGTATATTGCGGAAGAAGGGGTCAATGTGGATGTTGTGTTGCTAAGATGCAAGGATTATCAGCAAGAGGATTACTTAAAGTTGCTGGCTGCGGAGTTTAATGAGGACAGACAGCTTACCATAGTTGGTTATCCGAAGGAGTTTGGCAACTGTTCCGATATCATTAGCATGGAGGTGCAGGACAGACTCGGTAACAGAAAGGAAGACTATGATACAACTGTCGTAAGAACCGATTCTCTGGCTTTCACTTCTTATAAAGGATTCTCTGGGTCACCAGTGCTCAATGAAAAAGGCTCGGTGATAGGAATAACTGTCAACCAACTTGGCGGCAGTTTGGGATATGCTTCAATCAAAAGCCTTACTACCCGATTTGAAAACCACAATGTGGTTGTTTCCAAGGATTGGCAAAGTGAGGACTTTTCGCCTTGTGGTAGAGGAACAAGCCAAAGGCAAGTGGAAAAGGCTGTAGGGTATGCGGCGTTGAGGTATAATAGAGATTTGCATGTAAGTAATGCTAAAATGGACGAAGCATTGGATTTGTTTGCTTTGAGGTTATCAAGGGCTAATATAGAGAAAGAACTGAAGCAAATAGAGTCAGATGCCTTAACTTATCATTTTGATTTTAGTGATATCTTGCAAGGGTATCAAAGAGGATATTATGAAGACCTGTTGGAAAAACTATATGACTGGCAAAATGAACATGAAGAAAAAGAATTTACTTCATTCACTCTTAAATTTTTTCAGGACTCTTTTTCAAAACTTCCTACACTTGTTGAGCAGTGGAAGAGAAGTAAAAATCAAATGGTTCTTTTTTGCGGAAAGGCGGGAATGGGAAAGACTCATTATATGTGTGCCACAGCAGAAAGGCTCTGCAAAAAAATGAATGTTTATTTGTTGTTTGGCAGTAGATTTTCCGAAGACCAAGATTTCGAAACCCAATTATATGGCATGATGGGCATTGGTGAGAATGCTCTTCAAAAGCTCAACGATAAGATGATGGAAGAGGATTCCAACGCTCTCATTATTATAGATGCATTGAATGAGGGCGCTACGGAGAACTTTTGGAACGTGGCGATGAAGCGAATGGAAACCTTGCTCAAACGGCACGACAGGATCAAACTGCTGATTACCTATCGTGAAGACGAAGAATTCGATTTGAATATTCCATGCAACATAATAGAACTCAGTGGGTTTGAAGATAATACGCAAGAAGCTATACAAAAGTATTTTGCTCATTATCAGATAGACGATAATGATGGTAATATTCAAAAGAGATATTTTGAGGAATTTAGCGAGCCTCTGTTTCTGACTATGTTTTGCGTTGTTGCAAGTCATGATCTGCGATATATGATAGACGACTTCACTTATTCTGACCTTTTCCATCAATATATCAAATACCGTAATGACATGGTTTCAAAAGGCGTGGATGAAGACTCTCATCGTAATGTGACGGAAAAGGCTCTCTTGAAATTTGCCAACTATTCGTTGTATTACAACAAATGCAAAGATATACCGCGGAAGAAAGCCAGGCATTATGCAGACCAGATTTGCAGGAACAGGTTGTGGTCAAACAATCTGTTGAATTGGATGCTGAAGGAAAATCTGATGCTGTCAACAGGGCGAAACGGGGATACTCTTATGTTCGGATATCAGAAAATGGGTGACTTCTTAATGGCTGACATATTTGCTCACAATAAAATGACTGACAAAAACAAAGTGGATTTTGTGTTGGAGAAAGGAACTCGTCGGGAATATGCAAGCTATCGCCGTTTCATCATTGCTTTGTTATCAGAATGGAAACTTACTCCTCAATTATTGGAACGGAAAGAATCGAAAAAAATGTATCGTTCTATAGTTGACAGTTTACTACACCATGGGAAAAATAATCAAGCTATCTTTGAATGGATGCAGAAAAACAACATATTCAGCGTAGAAATACTGCATAATTTTCTGCAAGACTTAACGTTGGATGTCTTTATGTCAGCCCATCATGTACTAAAAAAGGCTGATATGGTCTATCGGGACTTGGCTTGGTCACCAATGGTAAATCAGAAGTATTCGCATCGTTATGATGCCCAGAGGTTTTCAGACTTTATTGCCGTAATTCCACGTGAAGATACAGATGAAGGATGGAGTAAGGTTGTTATTTTGCTTTGTTGGATGTGTACCTCTCCTCATCCATATGTAAGAGGGGCTGTTATGAGAAAGTTGGTCGAGATATTCTGTAACAAGACTCAAATGGCTCTTTTCGCAATAAACGAGTTCTTTGATTGCAATGATCCATACGTTGTACATGTCATCACATGTGCCATCTATGGATATTTGCTTAGAAAGCGTGATGCAACCGGAGCTGCTAAGATTGCAGATTTGATATTGAGGTTCTTTTACCAAGACCATAAAGCACCAGAAGATATATTGGTGCGCCAATGGACAATGCTGACTTTGGCTTTAGCCGATGAGCTGAATGGAACAAATATTTATTTTGGAGCAATTAAACCACCTTTTGCTTCAGAAAATCCCTATGATTTGGTTGTTGACAAGGCTGAAGAAATATCTAAGGATTATTTTGGTTTAAGTAACGGTTCTTGGAAGATGTATAAAACACTTTATGGATTTTCAGATTTCCGAAGGTATATTATAGGAACAAATAGTCGTGCAAGCAGTGATGTTTTTTTGAAAAAAGAAGGTGCTCACGTTAAGACTCTGCTACTTGCAGATATCATATTGATGGTTGCCAATATAGCCAAGCATGATTTTCACTGGAATGATGAATTGGGTAAGTTGGATGATAATGTTTATTCTGAAGGAAGGTACAATAACCTAACAGAACGATTCGGAAAGAAATATCTTTGGTTGGCTTTGTACAAGGCTGATGCATTATTGAGTGACCATTTCAAGGTTGCTGATGGTTGTAATTATTTGTATTCTCCGACAGAAAACGACATAGAGCCAACTCCTTATCCATGGCATACAAGAGAATATTCAAGGATAGATCCTACTATTTTGAATGCTTCTGATGCGCAGGCTTACACTTCGTTTCAAGTAGACGAGCTGGAGGATGTACAGTCAGAAACGAATGAGCAATGGATGTCGAAAGAACATCAAATTCCAAAACCGAGATTAATGTTGAAAGATACTGATGGCTCTGAATGGATAGTGTTGACGTGCTATGATGGTTATAGGCTTGATGCAGAAGAAGGCACTGTAAAGGATTTGTTTTTGTTCTCTAATACCGCTTTTATCGAGTATAAGGAACTTGAGATTTTTGGGAGATGGGCTGCTATGCAGAATTTTTATGGACGATGGATGCCTGAACGCAGGAATGGTAGCATAGATTATCTTTGGAACGAATACCCTTGGGCTAAAACTTATAAGCGAAATCTTCGTGATGTTGATGATTGGGAAAATCCTAGTAAAGGTGCGACTTTTAAAATCAATCTTTCATACGAAGCCCAATTACAGGAAGAATGGATTGGGTTGGATGAAACGGAAATGTATTTGAAAGAAGTAAGTATGCCGAATCACCTTGTAATGGAAGCATTAAACTTATATACCGCAGAGCGTGGTGTTATCAGAGTTAAAAGTGATAATACAATTGTGGCAAGGAACTTTTCTATCGGCAAAATGAATGGATTGGCCATGAAAAAGGATTATTTGGATCAATATCTTACAAATAATAACCTTGCTTTAGTCTTCTATTCGCTTGGTGAGAAATATATCATTCAGAAAGGAACTTATCAAAGCATGGGACAAAGATATGATTTATCAGGAGCGTATTGCTACCATGATAACTCTTTTGATGAGATACAGCCTATGCATATCAGTAATACTTTATAGAAAAATGAAAGTACTATTAATCGACGTATATAATTATAATAAAGGTGGTGCGGAAACGGTTTGCTTCAATACTGGCAAACTGTTGGAGGAGCATGGACACCAAGTGGTTTACTTTACCTTGAAGTGGGAAGAGAATAATCCTTCGCCTTATAGCAAGTATTTCCCTGAATCGAAGGAAACCCGTAAGGGACCTTTGAAACAGGTGAAGAATATGGTTAACTATTTCTATCACTTTGAAGCTGCAAAGAAGATGGAACAGTTGATTAAGGACGAACGTCCTGATATCGCCCATATTCATCTGATGTGGGGACAGATTACTCCTTCCATCTTTCCGGTTCTGAGGAAATATCATATTCCAATCTTATTCACCGTGCATGACTATCGTATCGTGTGTCCTGCCTATACTTTCAGGGATGGCAGTGGTCGGATTTGTGAGGATTGTAAGGGTAAGTACTTCTATAAATGCTTTACCCACACCTGTTGTAAAGGTAGTAAGGTGATGAGTGCGGTGATGGCAGCAGAGCAGTATTTCCGCAATGCCTTCTTCAATCCAGCCAAGTATATCGACGGTTTCCTGTATGTGAGCAACTTTGCGAGGGATATACAGGAGAAGTATATGCCGGCAGTGAAGAATATACCGAACATTACGCTCTATAATTTCTCTACTTCTATAGCAGAAACACCCAAGACAATGCCTAAAGAGAAATACTTCCTGTATTTTGGAAGATTGTCGTATGAAAAAGGTGTTAGAACGTTGCTGGAAGCTTTCAAGGATTTACCAGAGTGTAAACTGAAGGTGGTCGGTACAGGACCGAAAGAAGATGGACTCAAAGAGTTTGTTCGTACTTATGGGATGAAGAATGTGGAGTTCCTGGGATACAAGCGAGGTAAGGAATTAAAAGATTTGGTTGCTCATGCTTACTTTGTGATTGTACCATCTGAATGGTATGAGAACAATCCGATGACGATAATTGAGGCTTATTCTGCTGGTACTCCTGTTATTGGCGCCAGAATAGGTGGTATTCCGGAAATCGTCGTGAAAGGTGAAACGGGTTATCAGTTTGAAAGTGGAAATAGCAAAGAGTTGAGAGAAGTTGTTGTAAAGGCAAATTCTTTATCAGCTGAAAATTATATGAATTATAGTGCAGGGGCAATCAAATTTGCTCATGATAAATTAAGTTTGGATAATTATTATCCAAGATTAAGCGCTTTCTATGAAAGCTTCTTGAAAAAGTAATCACTTGATTCTCTTGTGATTGATAAGAAGCCACAGTGCGGAGAGCATCGACACCAAGATGATGCCGAAGTACTGTATGGCTTCTTTGATATAGTTTGAAATCTTATTCATGCCTGTAAAGGTAATATTTTTATTTTGAAAATCTCTAGTTTTTATGAAAATAGTTGTAACAGGTACTCGTGGTATACCGAATATCATGGGTGGCGTGGAGACGCATTGTGAGGAATTGTTCCCTAGAATGGTGGAGCGTGGGTATGACGTAACGCTGATCCGTCGCTCGAACTATGTGAAGGATGACTTGCATGAATGGAAGGGAGTGAAACTGGTAACGATTCCTTCTCCTAAGAAGAAGAGTTTCGAGGCCATCATCCATACTTTCCGTGCCATCAATGAGGCGAAGAAGTTGGGCGCTGATGTATTGCATATCCATGCCATCGGTCCTGCGCTGCTGGTTCCATACGCCAAACTGCTGGGCATGAAGGTGGTGTTTACGCATCATGGTCCTGACTATGACAGGGACAAGTGGGGATTTGCTGCCAAGACGATCCTGAAGATGGGTGAGCGTATGGGCTGTATGTTTGCCGATGATGTCATCGTCATCTCGAACGTCATCAAGAACCTCATTGCCCGTAAATATGGAAGGACGAAGAATGTACACCTTATATATAATGGTGTTTCTGAGCCTGAAATCTGCGACTATCCTGAATATTTCAAGGAACTGGGGATAGAGAAAGGCAAGTATATCCTGGGAATGTGCAGATTTGTGCCTGAGAAGAACCTGCATCATCTGGTGGAAGCGTATAGACAGTTGATAGTTAAGAATGATAAGTTAATAGAACAGGGCTACAAGCTGGTGCTGGCTGGTGATACGGATTTCGAGGATGAGTATTCGTTGGGATTGAAGCAGATGGCAAGGGAGAATGGTGTGGTGCTTACTGGCTTTATCAAAGGCAGAAAGCTTCATTCGCTGTTGACGAATTGCTGCTGCTATTGTCTTCCTTCATCACACGAAGGTTTACCGATAGCCCTGTTGGAGGCGATGAGCTATGGTGTAAAGGTAGTAGTGAGCGATATTCCTGCGAATCTGGAGATTGGCTTGCCAAAGGAAGATTACTTCCATTGTGGCAACGTGGATGAACTTTCAAAGAAGCTCGGAAAGATCATCGAGGCTCCATTGCAGCATGTGGATTACGACATGAGCAAATATGATTGGGATCAGATTGCTGATGAAGTAGGAGGAGTGTATCAAGGGTTGAAGAAATGAACTCTTGTTATTAGAAATCATTAGAACTAAATGATAAAGGCTTTTTTATAGGAGATTAAATAATGGAAAAAACAAATAGTGTTCCTAATCGGTTGCTGATATTGGGTAATGGATTCGATCTTAGTTTGGGTCGTGAAACAAGATATTCTGATTTTGCAAAAAGTCGCTTTTGGCCGGAGAATTTGAAAAGTGAGCTTTTTAGCTATTTAGAGGAAAAGGCTAATCTTGAAAGTTGGTTCGATTTGGAAAGTGAACTTGGAAGATATATTCAGAGCGTCAGAAAAGAATCTTCTGCTTATGTTACAACAAGACCTGGACGGGCTAAACAAGACCGAGCTGATTTTAACGAAATTGTTGAGTCATTGATTGCTTATTTGAAAAATGTAGAAAGAAAAGATGTGAATAGTGATTCTATTGCAGCCAAGGTTTTTCGCTTAGCTTGTTGGGATTCTGCTTTTAGTAAGATTTATTCTTTCAATTATACAGATTTGGATAAGCTTTCTGAGAAGTTAAAACTTGCAGGTGTACCTATTGTAGAATATGTCCATGGATGTTTGATTGATGATTCTGCAATATTAGGAATCAATGATACAGAAGATACACTTGGAGGTCTTTACGATTTCATGAGAAAAAGCTTTAATCCTCACTATTCTAGTCATCCGGTTTCTTATGACCTGAAAACGGCTGATGAGGTGGTATTCTTTGGTCATTCGTTAGGAGACAATGATTACCATTATTTTCAATCTTTCTTTAAGCATCAATGTGAAGAAAATCTTTCGCCTGAAGAAAGGCGCACTATAACTATATTTACCAAAGATGAAAATGGTAGAATGGCTATCATGCGTACCCTTCACAAGATGAATGATGGAAAGACTTCTCTTTTATTTCAGAATAATATCTTGAATATATTCTGTACGGCTGATGGTGAGTCTCCAGCTTTTAGTGAATGGTATCAGGCAAGAGAGCTGGAAGCAGAACGTATGAGAGACAAAGAGTTTCTCGATTTTGCAAATAATGGGTAGAGAATTCGTTTTAACCTATGGTTTGGTTGTACCTGCTTCAATTAGACAATATATAAATATAAGATATGGCATTCAAGATATTAAGCGCAACATTTTTACAAGATGGTAAGCAATCGTTTACTTTGGATTTCACTTCGCCTAAAGATGATTCACAAGATAGTCATTTTACCTTACTAATAGGAAAAAATGGTGTGGGTAAAAGTCTCATACTAGAGGCAATCATAGAATTTCTCTTTTATGCTTGGCAAAAAAAATCTTCAAGTATTATAATAATAAGAAGAATAAAATACATCTTTTGTACTGCTCTTGAATATACTTTAGATGGGGCAGTATGTAAACTGGAAAGCCAAAAAGGCAACTTATCTTTTTATAAAGATGGGGTGGAGTGTCAGCTTTCGAATGAATGGTTACCAAGGATAGTTGCTACAAGTTTTAGTATTTGTGATAAATTTAGAGTTCTAAGAAGTAATGAAAGAGATCTGAATTATTTCTATAAATACAATGGCGCCAAGGTTAATGGCAATATGATTTCACCCACTTCTATCTTGTTTACTCTTCTCAGCAATATCGCTTCTGCTTCTGAAGAACAACTATACAGGATCAACAAAGCAATCACCGCCATCGGGTATGAACTTTGCATTTCTTTTAGATTTAAGCTGCAGGCAGTTGAGAATAAAATTATGTTTGATCGTGTGTTGAATAATTTCGAAATTAAGGCTAAGGATACAACTTATGTCGGAAAGAAATTTCGACAGCTGAATTTTGATGAAAAGCAAGTTCTATATGAGTTCTATGAGAAAATCAAGGAAAATAAAGATACCATTAGCATGGATGTTGATTTTACTGATGAATTTGATTTAGAAACAAAGAAGCACAACGTTTATGCACTCTATAAATTGAGACAGATGGGGATTGTCAATCTAAGTCAGATTTCATTCCGTAGAGTGTCGAAAGATTATGTTTCTTGTATAGACATGAGTTCTGGAGAGTTTAATATGCTGGCTACCATCATCAGTGTCGCTTCTGTTGCAGAACAAAATGTCTTGGTATTGATGGATGAACCGGAGATAAGTCAACACCCATCTTGGCAAATGTCTATTATTGATTACTTGGATAAATGTTTAAGAGGACAATCGTGCCATTTGATGATTGCAACGCACAGTAACTTTTTGGTATCTGACTTGCCTATCAGACGTTCAGAAGTATTGCATTTATATAAAGATGAACAAAATATGATAAAAGCAAAAAGAATAAAAAGCAATACATATGGATGGTCTGCAGAGGAAGTATTGTTGAAAGTATTCGGATTACCGACAACACGCAATTGGTATCTCGCTGGCATCGTTGGAGAATTAATGGAAGGTATCTCCAATAATACTATGAATATACAAGAAGTACAGAGCAAAGTCTGCTTTTTGAAAGAGATAGTTGGTAATTTGAATAACTTAGATCCTATGAAGAAAATCATAGAAACCATCGTTGAAACATTTGAGGAATAATTCTGTTATGAACTTACAAGAAGATTTTATAATAGATAAACCCTATTCTTTAAAGAAAGAAGATGAACAAGTGATATCTAAAGTACTTGAAAATGAACTTTCTGTAAATTTATGGAAAGACAAAAGACTTGATGCGCTCAAGGAAAATATACGTGATCATCTTCGTGAAAAGCAGAAAGGTCGTTGTGCTTTTTGTAGGTCTAATTTCCGCAACACTATAATTTAATATTTTTTATAAGCACCTGAGCAACAAGTAACTACTCAGCACCCCTATAGAAAACTTCTCGTTAATAAAGCATAAACTTGAT
>OGRO01003509.1_pt1 | contig 11172 bp, 9 predicted proteins | sample 1553451 | NCBI WGS metagenome assembly OGRO01 (sample SAMEA2580021, study PRJEB22360) | human gut metagenome
TTTTCTATCGGATTTTATTTCTTCAAATTTATCACCGCTTACCTTACAAACTGGACATACTTCAGGTGCACTTTCTCCCTCATATATATAACCACATACTGTACATACAAATTTTTTCATTTTAATATCCCCACCTTTATTATAATTTATTTAAAATATTTATTTAATTCTAATTGATACTATATATACCTTATTAATTTTATTTTAAACATTAAATTATAATTTTTTAGTGATGTTTATAAATACTTGTATTTACTAATTCTTTTCTCATAATATTATTTTCTTCATCTAAATATAATCTATAGGTTTTTACAGTAATTTTATTTTTCATATATTCTTCTTCCATTCTAATTATTATTTTTTCTCTATCCATCTCACACCCATAAATTTTTGATGTTATAGATCCTTTTCCAACTATATTTTTTATGTAAATTGGATGATTAAAAGGATTTGAAAATTTTAAATCTGTATATCCATAAGATACGGTTGCATCTCTTCCTCTTGGTGCATATCTAGATGGTAAGCTATGATTATGAACTTCATCAATAATAAGTCCTGACATTAAGGCTGCATTATAAATTGTAGTAGATACTTGACACACTCCACCCCCTTCACCATTTACAACTTTTCCTCCTACGATCACTGGAGCACTTTTATATCCGTTTACCCAATTTCTTGCTCCTGTAGTTTTGTTATAAGAAAAAGTTTCCCCAGGCATTAACAAAATATCACTTGTACTTTCACCAGCTACATGTATATTACTACCTCTAGATGTATCATTATTAAATGTTGTACTAAATTTACCTAATATACAATTGATACTTTGTACCTGTTTAGTCGTAATTTTAGGATATAATGTTATTACTGTTAAGTTGATATTTTTTATTTTCTTTTTATTTATCATATCGTAAATTTCTTCTTTTACTTTAGACAAATCAACCTGTCTACCTTCTTTAGATTTCCCTCTTTTTATTTCACCACTTGGCTCTACATTAAAAGTTGCATCCACAGCATCTATATTTATTTCCTTGCAAATTTTTTGCATTATTTTACTTAATTTAGCCTCATCATATGTAGCTTTAAGTTTTATATTATAAGTTTTGTTTATATTTAATTTGCCTTTTCTTTTTAAATTATTCCATATTTTATCACTTCTTGTATAGTCAAAAGCTTCTTGTACACTTTCATCTATATGGTAATTTAAATCTATATCTTCCACATTTATTGTCCATTTTTTACTATTATAAATAATATTAAAATTTTTTACAGGATAATTATTTTTTAATTTATTTATAGCACTTTGTTTTGTCAATTTTCCAACATGAACATTTTCAATCACTATGTTTTTATGAATTTTTTTATTTTCTTCTTTATTACTAATTCCATTACTTATACCCACCATGTTAAAAAAAATAAATATTATCATAAGTAAATATATAATTTTATTTATAATATTCCTATTTTTTATCATATTAATCTCCTAACTACAAAATTATATATTTATATTCTCCCATAAAATTTTTTATATTCTTATTTAAAACTCCATATATTTTTACATAAAAATAACCCTACACAAATAATACTCTCTTTGAGTACTTATTGTATAAGGTTTATTTATATTATAAGTGGTAAACCCTTTCAACTCTACTTCCTATACAACTTAATGTTTCATTTGTAATAGTTCCACTTAATTTACTCAATTGATTTACTGGCAAATAATTTTCTCCGTCTTGGCCAAATAAAGTGACAATATCACCTTCTTTTACATTGTCTATATTACTTACATCTATCATAGTTTGATCCATGCAAACATTTCCTATAATTCTTCCATATTGACCATTTACTAAAACTTTAAAATCTTTTTTAGATACGGCTCTTGAAAAACCATCTGCATATCCTATAGTAATAGTTGCAATTTTCATAGGTTTTGGTGTAGTAAAATTATTTCCATATCCTATATTTTCACCTGCATCAACATTTTTTACCATAGCTACCTTACATCTTAAAGACATGGTTGGTTTAAATTGTTCTTCTTTTGGTAGTTTGCATAAAATATCATCACATGGATCACAAGGTACACCGTATAATATAATTCCTGGTCTTGCTAAATCCCTATGAATTTCTCTATATGTAGTTATTCCATAAGAATTTTGCAAATGTATTTCTCCCAAATCAAATTCATCTTTTTTTAATTTATCTATTATGTAATCAAAATTTTCAATTTGTTTTTTAGTAAATAATATATCTTCTTCTTCTTCACTATCTGCTCTACATAAATGAGAAAATATACCTGTTATATTTAAATTTTTCATTTTATATATGGATTCTATTTCTTGCATATGTTGTCTATTTTCACCTATTCTATTCATTCCGGTATTAAGAGCTACATGGCATTTTACAACACCTGCTAATTCACTTAATTCTTTAGCATATTGACTATTTACAAGTGCTTGTGTAAGGTCATATTTAATTAAATCATCCTTTTGACATATAGGCGTATATCCCAGTACTATTATTTCCCCTTTTATATCACCATTTCTTAATTCAATGCCTTCACTAATACATGCCACTGCAAAGTGTTTAATACCTATACTTTCAAAGTAACTAGCAACTTCCACAGCACCATGGCCATAGGCATTTGCCTTTACCACCCCAACTATTTCACAATTATCATCTAACATATTTTTGATAACTTCAATATTATGTTTAAAATTTGTTAGATTAATTTCTGCAAATGCTCTCAGTTTAGATGTATCTATAACTTCCCTACTTTTATAAATTTTTGGTAACATTGCAACATCCCCCTAACATATTTTATTTAGTAAATTATTTTATGTCATCTGAAAATCTTAATTTAATTATAGCATATTCTATTATTGTTTTATATTTACATAAAATAAAATAAGCCACTTTTATATGACTTATTTTATTTTTTATATATTTAAATTTTATTTTTCACTACTACAATGTGGACATTCATCTCTCTTTAATCTTCTAGAATTAAATTCATCAACAGCCTTTGCTAAAGCTTCCTCTTCTTCTTTTTCTTGTCTTTTAAATTCATCCTCATAAAACTGCATTTTTTCTTTTTCTTGTAAAATTTCTTCTATTTCATCTTCATAATATCTAGCTAACCTTTTATCTTCAACTAACTGAGCTATTTTTCTTATTCCCACATATGCTCCTGCTGTTACACCTGCTGTTATAGCACCAAATAATACAGCTTTGGCCATTTTTCTATTTAAATCAATACCATTTGTTATACATTTTACACAATCCATTTTAATATCTCCTTTCATAAAAGGTTCTTCTATAAAAATATTATCTCTAATTTTACTAAAAAAAGTTATAAATTTAAAAATAATATTTTGTAATTAATGTATAATACTCAATAATTTTACACAACAAAAAAGCTAAACTTAATGTTTAGCTTTTTTGTAAAGGAAGTGGTTTAATTGTTATCTACCCAAAAGGATTTATTTTATACTCTTGAATGGGCTTAATTTATTTCCGTACATTTAAAGCTCCTTTGAAGAGTTTCTCGTGTTAGTTTGAGATATTTTCACTACCACTTCCTTAATATAATTGTATTTTCATTTAAGTAATATTGTTCCTAATTTTTGATAAATAATAATATTTTATTTTCTTTTTCTAAGTTATATTTTATATTTAAAATCATATAATATTACTTACTATCTTTTTTTAATTTATCTTCGATACATTTTTCTGGATTAATATAAATTACTTCCCATTGATTATCTTTATTTTTTTTATAATCAGCTATCTTTTTATCTACACCATTTGTTAATTCATAAAAAAGTACATAATATTCATTATCATCTTTATCTTTATAATAAGCTCTTTTTTCATAATTCTCTTCATTTACAATAACATCACCATCTAATAAAGAACACCAATTACCATATTCTATCTCTACAAATGTTTTTGCATCATAAGCCCAACCATGATAAGGTGCACATAGGTAATTTTCTGGACTAAAATTCATTTTTACTATTTTATATCCATCATTTTCTTTATCTAGATATATATTTCCGTAGTAATATGCAAATAAACCTTTTTCATTTCTTGAGCCTTCTATAACTTCTATTTCAACAAAATATTTCAATAAATTTGGATTATCTTCATCTGCAGGTACATTATTTACTTTTATTAAATTAATATGAAGTATATTCTTAAATGAGTCTAAAAACTCCTTATATGATAATTTCTTTTGATAAGATTTAGATAAAAAGTTATATGCTACTGGATAAGGCCCTTTAGTATCTCCTAAAGATCCACATCCTGTTTTATTATCATCTATTGGATTTGCGGCCTCTCTAAGAACATTAAAATAATTTACAACACTATCTTTTCCTGATCTAAAAGGCTTTGTTGGTAAATTCATTTTATAAGGATTTTGATTATAAAATTTACTTAAACTAGTTAGATTTTCATCATTTAGTATGACCATCTGAGAAGGTCTAAAAAACCTTTCAAAATCATAAAATTCTTCTTTACTATCAACAACTTCTAAATCATCACCTATCATCGTTTCATTTATTAAATCGCCTCCAAAAATATATTTATTTTCTTTTTCTATAGCTTGTATATCCCCTCTTGTAGTCGTTATTATTATTAAACATAAAATTATGTATTTTATTTTTTTCATAAGAATCTCCTTTCTTAAAATAAATTATTATTTATATCTTTTACAATTTTTTCTAAAATACACTAAAAATGTTTATATTATTAAAAATTTATTTTTGAAGATTCTATAAATTATAATTTCATCAAAATAAATGCCTCTCTATTACTAGAAAGGCGCTTTATTTTAATTTTGAAAACTTACTCTTTTCATAGTTACATGTATTATTTTAAATACAACTATACCTACTATTAAATTAATTACTATAGCTGGAAGTACAACTGATGCATATAATATAGTTAAATTCATATTTCCTGGAAGACCTACTAATATTTGTGCTGATGTTAAAAATACAAAACCACTAATCGCAGTACCAATAATCATTAATATATTTGAAACAACTAAATCTTGATTCTTTTGTGACAATTTTTTCATAAAAGGAAGCTTATATATAAACATCATAATTACAAAAATTAAATTCGTTGTAATAAATTTGTCTATAACATTTGGTACTTGACCTCCTGGAAATGAAGTTGTTATGGCTGAAAATATACCAACTACTATTCCACATGCTAAGCAAGTTTTATAACTATCTTTATTTAATATCATAACTGTAAACAACATTATTAAAGTCATATCAGGTTTTACACCAAATATAGCAGGTTCAATCTGGTGTAAAACTAAACCTATTCCTAAAAGGACTGAATTTAAAACTAATTTTTTCGTATTCATTTTCATAATAATACCCTCCAATTTTAATTAAGTTTAAATAAATTAATTCCTCCTTTAACCTATTTGGAGCTTTAGTTCATACCATGATTTTCACCTGCCTTTCTTTTTTAACATTAAAAAAGCTTCGTCCTATATAAATAGGACGAAGCTCATACTCCGCGTTGCCACCTAATTTGTGTACTACAAATACACCTCTTAATATTGGTACCATCATACCTCATTTGCTATAACGTGCAAACCACGGTAAAGTCTACTCTCATAAAGATTTCGATTTACTCCTCAAAGGCCCATTCATCAAACTTCTTCTTGTCGAGATTCCACCATCCTCAACTCTCTATATTGAACCTAAATTTGATTACTCTTCCTTATCAAAGGATTTAATTTATTATTAATAATATAGTATGTTTTAATTTAGTTTTTGTCAACATTTTTTGAAAATTTTTAATATTATATTATTTTAAATGGATTTAAATATATCTCACTTCTTATAGTTTCAATATTTTCAATTGTATCTAAAAATCTTTTCATTACATCTTTAAATATATCTTCTGTATCAAAATGTCCACAATCAATTATTGTCATTCCCATATCAAGGGCATCTTGTGCTTCATGATATTTTACATCTCCAGTTATTATAACATCACAATTTTTTGATTTGGCAAGGGATACCATATCTGATCCTGCTCCAGTTACCACTGCAACTTTTTTAATTTTCGTATTAAGGTCTCCAACTACCCTTATATGATTCATATTTAATTTTAATTTAATTTTTTCACATAAACTTTCTAAATTTAACTGCCCATCAATGGAGGCATATCTTCCAAGGCCTACTGTTTCACCCTTATTTTCTAATTTATAAATATCATAAGCAACTTCTTCATAAGGATGAGCTTTTATCATTTTATCTATTGTTTTTTGTAATAAGTTTTGTGGAACTATAGTTTCTATTTTAACTTCTTCAACTTCTTCTATTTCACCTATGTTTCCTATAAATGGATTTGCATTATCTTCTGGCTTAAATGTTCCTATACCATTTATATTAAAAGTGCAGTTACTATAATTACCTATATATCCAGCACCTGCATCTCCTAGAACCTTTCTAACTTGTAATTCATGGGTTTTTGGAACATATACAGCAACTTTATATAAAGTTTCACTATTAGTTACATCAAGTATTTTTGTATTTTCAAATCCCATAACTTCCATGAAATAATCATTAAGGCCATCAAAAGCTATATCAAAATTTGTATGCATTGAATAAAGTGCAATATCATTTTTTATAAGCTTATGTATAAGTCTTCCTTTTAAATCTTTTGTATTTATTTTGTTCATTTTTCTAAATATAAACGGATGATGAGTTATTATTAAATCAATATTTTTTTGTATAGCTTCTTCTACTACGCTTTCATTTGCTTCTAAAGTAACTAAAACTTTTTTTATTTTATTATCAAAATCCCCAACTAATAATCCCACATTATCCCAATCATAAGCTAAATTAAGAGGATATTTATTTTCTATTTTTTTAATTAAATCATTTAACTTCATATTTTCAACCCCTTGTTAAATTAAGTTTTTTAATTTTTCTATTTTTTCATTTGCTAAATTTCTTTTGAAAATTACAGCCTCTGAATTTTTATCTCCTAACTTCTCAATTATATTATTATATTTTTTTATTTTATTATCAATAAATTCTTCTAATAATTCATCTTTATTTTCTATTAATTTTTGACTTACTTCATAGTTTATTTCATCATCAACAGTAGTATTTTTACCAGTATATCTTGCTTCAATTATTTCATATAATCTAAAGTCTTCTTTTTCTAAACATTCATTTAATATTTCATATCCATTATTTAAAAGATATCTTCTAAGTTCTTCTTGTGCTTGCATTGGCTGAAGTATTAATTTTTCAACACTATGGGCAACTTCTTTATTTGCTTCTAGAAGTTCTCCTATTAAAATTCCTCCCATACCAGCTATTATTACTTCATCTACTTCACCTTTTTTTAATACTTCTATTCCAGAGCCTAATCTTAAATCAACCTTATCTTCTAATTTATTTCTTTTTACTTCACTTCTTGCATTTTCTAATGGACCTTTGTTTATATCTGCTAAAATTGCAAAATTTATTTTCCCTTCATTTAAAAGATACACTGGAATATATCCATGATCCGTACCTATATCAGCTAATCTTTTATTTTCATTTACAAGAGATGCTATTTTTAATAATCTATTAGTTAATTTCACTTTACTTTATCCTTTCAATATAACAATTTATTTTAATCTTATTTATATGTATTAACATATTTTTAAATTTTATTTCTGTATAATAAAAATTCGCCAAAGTTGGCGAATTTTTAATTTATATATATTAATCTAAGTAATCTCTAAGTTTTTTAGATCTACTTGGATGTCTTAATTTTCTTAAAGCTTTAGCTTCTATTTGTCTAATTCTCTCACGAGTAACATCAAACTCTTTACCAACTTCTTCAAGAGTTCTAGCTCTACCATCTTCAAGACCAAATCTTAATTTTAATACTTTTTGTTCTCTTTCATTTAATGAACCAAGAACTTCTTCTATTTGATCTTTAAGTAGTGAATATGCAGCAGCTTCTGCTGGAGCTAGTGCATCTTCATCTGGTATGAAATCTCCTAAATGAGAATCTTCTTCTTCCCCTATTGGAGTTTCTAGTGATACTGGATCTTGAGCTATTTTCATTATTTCTCTAACTTTTTCTTCAGACATTTCCATCTCTTTAGCTATCTCTTCTGGTTTAGGATCTCTTCCTAATTCTTGTAATAACTGTCTTGAAACTCTTATTAATTTGTTTATTGTCTCAACCATATGAACTGGTATTCTTATAGTTCTAGCTTGATCTGCTATGGCACGAGTTATAGCTTGTCTTATCCACCATGTTGCATAAGTTGAGAATTTAAATCCTCTAACATAGTCGAATTTTTCTACAGCTTTTATAAGACCTAAGTTACCTTCTTGTATAAGGTCTAAGAATAACATTCCTCTACCTACATATCTTTTTGCTATACTTACAACAAGTCTTAAGTTGGCTTCAACTAATCTTTGTTTAGCTATTTCATCGCCTTCTAACATTCTTTTAGCAAGTTCTACTTCTTCATGAGGTTTAAGTAAAGGAATTTTACCTATTTCCTTTAAGTACATTCTAACTGGATCATCTATACTTATTCCCTTTGGTAAAGATAAGTCTAGCTTATCCATATCGATGTCATCTTCTTTTTTTAATTTTTCATCCATGTCATCATCGATGCTATCCATGTCTAAAGTTAAATCATCATCTGCAGAAAAATCAATTTCAACTTTTTCAGTTTTAGTTTCTAAAATTTCTATCCCTAAATTACCTAAAGTTTCATAAAGATTTTCTACTTTATCTTTATCTAACTCTGTATTTGAAAAGGCTCCCATTATTTCATCTAATGTAAGAGATCCTTGTTTTTTCCCTTTTTCAATAAGATTTTTTGCTGCTAATCTATTTGCTTCTCTACTATTTGCCACACTCAAACCTCCTTTCTTATTTTATAAGCTTTTTAAGCTCTTTTGTATATCTACTATTTCTAAACTAATATTCATAATTTCTAATTCTACCTCTTTCATTCTGTCTTTGTCTAAGCTATTTTGATTTAGGCTTAATTCTAATTTTTTTTGTTTTTTAAGTAATGCTTCTACTTCTTTATGAAATTTATTTCTTTTTACGTTTTTAATTATTTCATCAACATTCTTAGAATCATAGGTATTTATACTATTTAATGATATATTATCCAAATCATTCAAATATTCTTCAGATATGTTTAAACTTTTGATTTTGTCAATAGTTATTTTGTCCAATTCTTTATTTTTAATTATTAGATTAAAAATTTCCTTGCTTTCATTAATTAAGAAATTATCCTCACTAATTTTTAACAGTGCTAAAACACGAAGTTCTTTATTTTCCATTAATAATTTAATAAAGGTTTCTTCTACGAATTTTTCACCATTTTCAATATTTTTAATCTTTTCTATAGGCTTTTGTTCAGTTTTGAAGAATTTTTTGTAATTATTTTTACTATTATTATAATTTTTTCCAAATACTTCTTCCTTAAGTGCTTCAAGACTTATATTAAATTCTTTGCTTACATATTTTATATAAAAGTCTTTTTCCACAGGAGATGATAATGTCTTAATTATTGATGCAGCTTCTTTAGCAAATTTTATTAAGTGTTCATCTTTATTAAAATCAAATTTTCGCTTTAATATATTAATTTGAAATATAATATGAGAAACTGAATCTTCTATAGCTTTTAAGAAGCCTTCTTTTTTGTATTTTTTTATAAAATCATCTGGATCTTTACAATCTTTTAAATTTAAAATTTTTACATTTATATTTTGATGTCTTAATATTTCAATAGCTCTAAGAGTTGCTTTAATTCCTGCTTCATCTGAATCATAGGAAATCACTGCAGTAGATGCATACCTTTTAATTAATTTGCCTTGTTCATTTGTTAAGGCCGTTCCCAAAGTAGCTACTACATTTTCAACTCCATATTCAACTAAAGATATTAAGTCCATATATCCTTCAACTAATATTAAAGTATCATTTTTTATGCTTTTTTTAGCATAATTTAATCCATATAAATTATATCTTTTATTAAAAAGTATTGTATCTGGAGAATTTAGATATTTTGGCATGGAATCATCAAGAACCCTTCCACCAAATCCTATAACATTTCCTCTATAATCAAATATTGGAAACATTACCCTATTTCTAAATTTATCATAATATTTATCACCATTTTCTTTATGCGTAACTAGTCCACTTTTAACTAAATCTTTTTTTTCATAACCAATTGATAATAAATAATCCATCAAACTATTCCAAGAATATAAGGAATATCCTAGTCCAAATCTTTTTATAATTTTATCGCTAAGTCCTCTTTTTCTTAAATAATCATATCCTGCATTTTTAGAATTTATTAAATTACTAAAATAAAATCTAGCAGCTTTAAGATGTATATCTTGCATTAATTTAATTTCTTCCATCTTTTTCTTGTCTGCTTCACTTAAATTAGTTTTAAACTCTATTCCATTTTTTTCTGCTAGTAATTTTACAGCTTCCATAAAGTCCAAATTTTCTATTTTCATAATGAAATTTATTACATCTCCACCTTCTCCACAACCAAAACATTTATAAATTTGTTTATTTTGATTTACATGAAAAGAACCAGTTTTTTCACTATGAAAAGGACATAGTCCACTGTAGCTACTGCCTGAATTTTTTAAGCTTATGTACTGTGATATTACATTTACAATATCACTTCTACTTTTAACTTCATCTATTAAATCTCTCATATTATTCATATTATCACCCTTTGGTGTATTATTCGTAACATTACCATTTTACATTATATTTATTATTTGTCAAATACTATTATACATAATTCGACTTTTTTTGTTAATCTCCTTCTTTTTTATCTTACTTTTTTAAATTTTTTTCTTAATCACTTCTTTTCATCATATATATTATCTTTCTATATTTGTCGAAAACAATTATAAAGTCTTATTTTTTTAAATATTTAAAATTAATATTGTATATAATTAATTATATACTATTTTTAATTCATATTATTTTTTATACTTGACAATTTTATTTTTTAATTATTAATATTTATAGTATTAAAATATGAAGAAAAAATATGTAACTTTATAAAAAATAAAAATGGTGCTGTCTCAAAATGATTTTATACCTAGGATAATTTAATATATTTTACGTTATTTGTTAAATTAG
>OGRO01003511.1_pt1 | contig 11168 bp, 9 predicted proteins | sample 1553451 | NCBI WGS metagenome assembly OGRO01 (sample SAMEA2580021, study PRJEB22360) | human gut metagenome
ATGCTCCCCGTATCCGATCGACAAGAAATTTGAAGCTTTCAATTTCCATGTGATCGCAGATGTGGATGCCCACGATTTTGAGGCATTAAGAGCTGCTTTCAAGGAAGCAAGAGAGACAAAGGGCATGCCTACAGCCATCATTCTGAAGAGTGTGAAGGGCAAAGGCGTATCTTTCATGGAGAATAAAGCCGGATGGCATGGCAAGGCTCCGAATGACGAAGAGTATGCCATCGCCATGGATGAATTAGAGAAAGCAGGTGAAGCACTGTGTCAGAAGTAAAGAAAATCGCTACAAGAGAAAGCTATGGTCATGCTCTGGTAGAGCTTGGCAAGGAACATGAAGAGGTTGTCGTTCTGGATGCTGACCTTGCTGAAGCAACCAAGACAGGTATTTTTAAGAAGGAATTTCCTGAAAGACATATCGACTGTGGTATTGCTGAGTGCAATATGATGGGTATTGCTGCAGGACTTGCGGCTACGGGAAAGGTGCCATTTGCCAGTTCATTTGCCATGTTTGCGGCAGGTCGTGCGTTTGAGCAGGTGAGAAACTCTATTGGATATCCTCATCTCAATGTGAAAATCGGTGCGACACACGCAGGTATTTCGGTAGGAGAGGATGGAGCCACCCACCAGTGCAACGAGGATATTGCACTCATGAGAGCAATTCCGGGCATGGTTGTAATAAACCCAAGTGATGATATAGAGGCAAGAGCCGCCGTAAAGGCAGCTTATGAGCATGAGGGCCCTGTATACATGAGGTTTGGCCGTCTTGCAACACCGATAATAAATGACAATGCAGAGTATAAATTTGAAATCGGAAAGGGTGTTACACTCCGTGAGGGCACGGATGTAGCTATCATAGCTACAGGTCTGTGCGTGGCAGAGTCACTTGCAGCGGCAGAAAAGCTTGCGGCAGATGGCGTAAATGCAAAGGTCATAAATATACACACTATCAAGCCTCTTGATGAGGAGCTTGTTGTAGCTGCAGCAAAGGAATGCGGCAGGGTGGTTACTGTGGAGGAGCACTCTGTAATAGGAGGACTTGGAGCCGCGGTATGTGAGACACTTTCGCGTAAGGCTCCAACACCGGTAAAGACAATAGGCGTACAGGACTGCTTTGGTGAGTCAGGTCCTGCTGTAGCTTTGCTTAAGAAATACGGACTTGATGCAGAGGGCATTTATGCATCAGTGAAGGATTTTTTATAATTATTTAAAATAGTTTGGTTTTATGATTTTTCATATTTTCCCTAATATAATAATAAACTAATAAAAGAAAGGACAGCCGGGATACGGTTGTCCTTTCTTCTACTTTGTATACATATAAAAACTTTAATGTTTTAATTAGTGTAAAATAATTTAATAAAATTTAAAATATATATTGTGTTATAGATTTTTATCTGATATATTAAATCTATAAATGCTGGGCGAGCGTAACTATTAATTTGATACATATATATGTATCAGCTTAAATGAAACATGTGATTGATTCACAGGGAGGAAATCATGATAAGGAATGGAAAGAAGAAGGCCATTTCGTGTGCACTCGTCGCAGCTATGTCGGTAGGACTTGCGGCGTGTGGAACAACAAGCTATGACTTTAAGGTCAGCTACGATGGAATAAAAACGGGGGATGTTTCATCGAAAGTATCGGTTCATGATCCGTCAATACTTAAGGCGGATGGTGAATACTATATCTTTGGTTCACATATGTCTGCAGCAAAAAGCAGTGACCTGTTAAACTGGGAAAAGGTTGCTGATGGATACTCAAAGAAAAATCCTGTATACGGACAGATATATGATGTGGCAGATGAAGCCTTTGCGTATTCTGGAAGCAAGAACTCATTGATAAAGACGGATGATAAACAGGTGCATGTGTGGGCACCGGATGTAATCTACAATGAGACAACAGGACTTTACTACATGTATTATTGTACGACATCCACATGGAATGCATCAAATCTGTGCTATGGCACATCAACAACACCGGAGGGACCTTATGAATGGCAGGGGGCTTTGATATATTCAGGCTTCAACAGAAAGACGATTTCAGGTACAGATGTGCTTGACTATGTGGATGAGGATTATGCTTACAAGAACTATATCAAGGGGGCGCAGTACAATTATGAGGACTATCCGAATGCGATAGATCCGACTGTGTTTTATGATGCGGATGGCAGAATGTGGATGGTATACGGTTCATGGAGCGGCGGAATATTTTTGTTGGAAATTGACAAGACAACAGGACTTGTTATCCATCCTGAAGCAGATAAAGCAAACAATGTGGATCCGTATTATGGAAAGCGTCTTTTGGGAGGCGGCCATATTTCGATTGAGGGCCCATATATCATGTATGATGAGACAAGCGGTTATTATTATCTGTTTGTGTCGTATGGAGCTCTGACAAGCAATGGAGGCTATCAGGTCAGAGTGTTCCGCTCAAAGACAGTCGATGGTGAATATGTGGATATGAATGGCAAATATCCTGAAAAAAGTGCACAACACCAGAATTTCGGACTGAAGCTCACAGGCAACTATAAGCTTCCGAGTCTTGAAAAAGCATATATGGCAACGGGGCATAATTCGGCCTTTGTGGATGACGACGGCAGGATGTATCTGGTTTATCATACCAGATTTAACGATAATGGAGAGGGACATTCACCGAGAGTACATCAGATGCTTGTGAATGAGGATGGCTGGCCATGTGAGCTGCCTTATCAGACGCAGGGAGAGACTGTTAATAAGGATGGTTACGACATCGATGATATTATCGGACGATACTATGTTATAAACCAGGGAACGGCAATAGATTCAAAAATTGCAAATCCAGTGATTCTTTATCTTGAAAAAAACGGAAAGGTAAAGGGAGAAAAGTCAGAGGGTACCTGGGAATGCAAGGATGGCTCATACTATATGAATATCACTATAGACGGTAAAAAATACTCCGGTGTGTTCTGTCAAATGAAGGATGAGGCCGGAAGTGATGTGATGACATTTTCTGCTGTTGGCGAAAACAAGAGTGTCTGGGGCGTGAAATATTTATAGTTACGTTTCAAATTGGGCAGATATGTAAATAGTTAGACAGATAGTAACAACATTGGAATAGATGGAGAAGAATATGGATAATACATTAAAATATAATAAACCATGGATACTGCAGAGAGCAGATCCATATGTATACAGACATACAGACGGAGCATATTACTTTACAGCGTCCGTGCCTGAGTACGACAGGATTGTACTTAGAAAATCAGATACGCTTGCTGGACTTGAGACAGCGGATGAGACTGAAATCTGGCACAAGCATGAGAGCGGACCGCAGAGTATACATATATGGGCGCCGGAGCTTCATTATCTGTTTGGAAAATGGTATATCTACTATGCAGGCGGTGATAAGGATGACATCTGGGCAATAAGACCGTATGTATTGGAATGTCAGGGAGATGACCCGGTTAATGATAACTGGATTGAGAAAGGCAAGATGCAAAGAGCAGACGGGGATGAGTTTTCGTTTGAGGCATTTTCACTTGATGCAACAGTTTTTGAAGTAAATAATGTGTGGTACTATATCTGGGCAGAGAAGGTCGGAGTAGGAAAGCAGATTTCAAACCTGTATATAGCACGCATGAAAAACGGATACACACTTGATACTGTACAGGTGCTTTTGACCACACCTGATTATGACTGGGAGAGATATGGCTTCTGGGTGAATGAGGGGCCGGCAGTGTTAAAACGAAATGGCAAGGTGTTTGTTACATTTTCAGCCAGTGATACGGGAATACATTATTGCGTTGGACTTTTGACTGCGGATGAAAGCTCAGACCTTCTTGACCCGCGTTCGTGGGAAAAGGACCGTTATCCGGTGCTTTGCTCCGATGAGACAGCAGGAGTTTACGGACCCGGACACAATTCGTTTACCGTAGATGAAAACGGTGATGACATAATGGTATACCATGCAAGAACGGAGACTGAAATTGTGGGAAATCCGCTCTATAATCCAAACCGTCATGCAATGCTTATGAGATTTGGATGGAAGGATGGACGTCCTGTGTTTTCGTATAACTGATAAGGCAAAAGAAAGGGGACATCACATGGAACTGATATGTAAGAAGTGTCTGCTTAGAGAAATGGCAGAGGCCGACGCAGCAATGATAAAAAAATATGTTGATGCGATAAAGGGCGAGGACAGAGTGCCGGAAAAAGAGTATGAGGCAAGGCTTGCAGTGTGCAAGGCGTGTGACAGGCTTAATGCCGGAACCTGTAATGCATGCGGCTGTTATGTGGAGCTTAGGGCACTTACAGATGTTTCGCACTGTCCTCATAAAAAGTGGTAGTACAAATAAAATAATAACAAAATAATAACAAAATGACTGCGGTTTTGACTTCCGCAGTCATTTTATTATTATTATTATTTAGTGTTTTTTTCAGTGTCAAGAGGGGCATAATTGATGGATACAACAATGTCCTGATCATAGTTACCGAAGCTTTTTCCGAATATTGTGAGTCCGCCGACATGGGCAGAATTCTCCTCGACAGCTATGCGGAAGCGGATGGTGCTTGTGTAGTCAAGATTTAGCTCAGAGGTTGTGATATCTGATATCTTGAGACCATCTATGAAGGTGCCTTTATGATTTATGACCAAAAGCTTGAGGAGACCGTATTGATTCCAGTTTTGAGGCCACCATTCAGGGGTGAACATTCCGCGTACATCTCCATAGTCACCAGGAGAGGTCCAGGTGCCGACCAGAGTGTCATTGATGTAAAAGCTTATATCACTTGGCCAGTTGTTGTCGATGCCCGGAGCCTCAGAGCTTATCTCGGCTGAGAGTGAAAGCTGGGTTATTTTCTGATTACGTGGAATGAGGTTTGGAATTACATATTCCACATAGCCCTTTGTGAACCACATAATGTCTGCATTGAAACGGTCAGGATGGTCAAAATAACGCACGTCATCGAGCTCTCCTATCACAAATGAGGATGTAGCCATGCCGCAGGTTGGACAGACGTTGTGAGATGAGAACTGCCCTACCTTGATGGAGGTGTTGTATACGTTGCTTAAGTCTATTGGCTTTTCGATTTCTACTAATATACGGTCCTGAATCAGTGAACACAGCTTCTGGTTGCCGTGACCGGATGAATCGTTTGAGGTGGAGATAAGTCCGCACTCCTCAAGCTTTTTTATATGTCCGGTTAAAGCTCCATTGCTGATGTTTAGCTCGTTTGCAAGCTGATTCATACTCATCTGGTTATTCTCGAGCAGAATTTTTAAAATCTGGATACGAATATCAGAGCCGAGAGCTTTAAACAGTTCGAGACCGTCGTCTAATGATGTGATATGTATCATATATAGATTCTCCTAAAATATTTTATAAAAATGTTAATAAATTCTTACGTGTAAATCATATTCTAATTATAGGAATAAGCTACTATGTTGTCAATATATTATTGCATATGATTTTGAGTTTTATTGAAATTAACTTTAAATCAAATTAAAAATATTGTGCAATATGTATAGTTCATATACGTTTAGACACGAAAAAAACATAAAAATTTAGACATTATTAAACAATGTCTAAAATAGTTTAAAATAATCTAAAATAAATATTGACATTACAGCTACTCTCATGTATATTATGTACATAAACAAAACACATTAACGACCTGTTTTAGTCAAATAGCAATAAGCCCAGCATGAGATTAGGGCAGGAAGTTAATACAACTTATCAATTCAATTTCATTTTAACAGGAGGAAGGAAAATGAAAAAGAAATTAGTTAGTGCACTGATGTGTGCAACAATGGCAGTAACAATGCTTGCCGGCTGTGGAAACGGCAGCAAAAACGGAACAGAAGCAGCAGATGGGGGAACAGAAGCTGCTGAGTCTAAGGTAGTGACAAACACTTACGGAGATTCAAAGGGAACACACCTTGAGATGTGGACCTTCGTTGAGCTCCATGCACAGCACTACGGCACAATGGTAGAGCAGTGGAATAAGGATCATCCGGACAAGACGATCGAGATTACATGTACTACATATCCATATAATGATATGCATACAAAGCTTCTTACATCACTTGAGGCCGGTACAGGAGCTCCTGATATCTGTGATGTTGAGGTTGGACAGTTCCCTAACGTAGTTGCAGGTCAGGACAAATGGCTGGTACCACTTGATGATTATGCAAAGGATTACATGAGCACAATGGTTCCTGCCAGAATGGAGACATATCAGGGTTCTGACGGACATTACTACGGAGCACCTTATCATGTAGGCGCCACAGTTATGTACTACAACGTAAAGGCTATGGGAGATGCAATGGGACTTTCACAGGCTGATGTCATCGCAAAGATTGATGGAGTAAAGACCTGGGATGATTACGAGGCACTTGGAACAGAGTATGTTGAGGCAGCAGGTGAGAAGGGTACAAAATACTGGACATCTGTTGATACAGGCGGAACAGACTGGTTATGGCTTGCAATGGCTGAGTACGGAGAGGACTGGACAGGAGGATTTGACGGAAAGGCAAATGTACAGCTTGATTCAGTTAAGAAAATGCTCACAATGCAGCAGAAATGGTTAAAGAGTGATCTTGCAGAGGTATCACCTGACGGACATGTTGACCTTGAGGCTGGTTTCCAGAACATCATGGATCACAACATCGTTTCATTCCCTAAGGCAATGTGGTATATGAGCCGTTTCACAAACTATATGCCTGATGAGAAGGGTAACTGGTACATCGCAAAATGTCCTACATTCGAGGAAGGACAGAAGTGCTCAGTAGGTATCGGTGGAACAGGTACAGTTGTTACACAGCAGTCTAAGGCAAAAGAGCTTGCAGCAGAATTCCTTTGCTGGGCTAAGATGTCTGAGGTTGGTGAGCAGAATATCTGGGATACACTTGGATTTGATGTATGTAACACAGCTTGCTGGACAAATGATACATTTGCTCACAATGATGAGAACCAGTACAATCAGTTCTTCATCAACTATCCATACGATGTGCTCAATTCTATCGGAATGGACAATATTGGCAAGATTTCTGTAGTTAAAATCAGTCCTACAATTAATGAGAATGTATGTAATACAACTCTCAATGAGGTACTTGAGGATCCTGATTACAGCGTGGATGACGCATTACAGGAGCTGCAGGATGCAGTAGATATGGAGCAGGAAGAGTAATCATATAGCTCTTAAAAGGGGGAGGTACTGGAGGTTTGGCCTCCGGCCTCCCTTTATTAATAAGAAAGAGGTGCGTAAATTGAAGATTAAAAAATTCTTGTATTCACAAAAGGTTGCGCCGTATGTATTTGTTATACCATTTATATTAAGCTTTGCAATATTCTGGATTTACCCTCTCTGCTCATCTGTATTTATGAGTTTTGAGAAGATTACACCACTGGAAACAAAGTTTGTGGCTTTAGAGAATTATAAGAAGCTGTTGTCGGATACAGTGTTCCTGACAGCGATAAAAAACAGTGCAACATATATGTTCTGGACACTTGTATTACTGATTCCGTTCCCAATGCTTTTTGCAGTGCTTATGGACAGCAATCTTGTAAAGGCAAAGGGTGTATGGAAAGCAGTGCTTTATATGCCGGCTCTTACATCTGTAGTTATTTCAGGTACTCTGTTTCGTCTGATGTTCACAGAGTACAGCACAGGACAGATGAATAAACTTGTAATGGCACTCGGCATGGAGCCTTTCAAATGGTTGAAGGTCGGCTGGACAGGAATGGCAGCACTTTTGGTTTTAGCCTGCTGGAGATGGACAGGTGTAAATATGCTCTATTTCCTTTCGGGACTAAAGTCAATTGATACTTCATTATATGAAGCTGCTGAGATTGATGGAGCAAACGGCTGGCAGAAATTCCGCTACGTGACATTACCATTACTCAGACCGACAACAATCTATGTTTTGACAATATCAATCTATGCAGGACTTGCGATGTTCCTTGAGTCGTACATGCTGTGGGCAGGAAACAATTCGCCGAAGAACATAGGACTCACCATTGTGGGATATCTGTACAAACGTGGTATTGAGAAAAATGACATGGGCTATGCATGTGCGGTTGGTATGGTGCTTTTGGTTATAGCACTTGTAATTAATATAGTACAGCTTGTATGTAACGGAACATTTAAACGCGAGGAGGACTAAAAAATGGCAGATAAAAAGAAAAAAGTGCGTTCTGTCAAAGACACACCAAGACATAAGGTTGGCGTTGTTTTAGGCACAGGATTCTTCGTAATACTTTGTGCGATAATAGTATTTCCGGTCTTTGCAGGTCTTTTAGCATCGTTTAGACCTGGCAAGGAGCTTATCAGAAGAGGTCTTTCAATTGATCTTGATTTCTCAACGATGAGCCTTGATAATTATACCTATCTGTTTTCAGGCAACGCAGACAGCCAGAAGTATTTTATGTGGTATAAGAACTCTCTTATTATCACTATTGTATCGGTGGTGCTTACGCTTCTCATCTGTTACTTTGTAGCTTATGGACTGACAATGTACAATTACAGGCTTAAGAACTTCCTGTTCTTTTTGGTAATTGCTACAATGATGGTGCCGTTTGAGATTCTTATGCTGCCTCTTTACAAAGAGATTATTGCAATCGGACTTATTGATTCATATGTTGGTGTTATTATAACGGGACTCTGCTCGGCATCGACCATATTTTTCTTCAAGCAGTATCTGTCAGGTCTGCCTAAGGATCTTTTGGATGCGGCAAGAATTGACGGTGCTACAGAGTACGGTATTGCAACAAAAATAATACTCCCACTCACAAAGCCGGCATTTGCTTCTATGGGTATATTGTCAGCGATGGGTGTATGGAATGCAATCCTTTGGCCATTGCTTGTGCTTAAAGGCGCAGAGAAGTTTACACTTCCTATCGGACTTAATACTCTTCTCACACCATACGGAAACAACTATGATGTACTTATTGCAGGCTCAATGTTTGGTATTTTACCGATATTTATTATCTTTTTGATTTTCCAGAAATATATCATCGATGGTATGACCGCAGGAGCTGTTAAGGGTTAGCTTAAAAAATTTATAAATATATAAGAGATAAAGGAGAAAATATGGCAAAAATTATTGTAAATAATGAGAATAAAAAGAGTACAATTGCTCCGGAAATTTATGGACATTTTTCAGAGCATCTCGGAAGATGTATCTACGAGGGATTATTTGTAGGGGAGAATTCAGATATACCAAACGTAAACGGCATGCGTACTGATGTTGTAGATGCATTAAAGGAAATGAAGATACCTGTGCTCCGCTGGCCGGGCGGCTGCTTTGCAGATGAGTATCATTGGATGGATGGAATCGGTCCTAAAGAGAAGAGAAAAAAGATGATCAACACACACTGGGGTGGTGTAGTTGAGGACAACAGCTTCGGAACACATGAGTTTTTTGAGCTTTGCAGACAGTTAGGCTGCAAGACATATGTGAACGGAAATTTAGGAAGCGGAACAGTACGCGAGATGAGTGAGTGGGTAGAGTACATCACATTTAACGGAGTATCACCTATGGCTGATTTGCGTAAGGAAAACGGACACGAAGACCCATGGACTATTGACTACTTCGGTGTGGGAAATGAGAACTGGGGATGTGGTGGAAACATGCGTCCTGAGCATTATGCAGATGAATACCGCAGATACCAGACTTATGTCAGAAATTATGCAGGCAATCAGCCAATCAATAAAATCTGCTGTGGTCCAAATGTGGATGACTATGAGTGGACAAAGAAGGTGATGGCTACATGCTTCGATCATTGTGAGCCTAGATTCCATGGTCAGATGGATGGATTATCACTTCATTATTACACACTTCCGGAGACAGAGGATGACTGGAATATCAAGGGAAGTGCGACAGATTTTACAGAGGATATTTTTTATCAGACTCTTAAGAGAGGATATTTCATGGAGGAGCTCATCAATCGTCATGGAGCTATAATGGATGAGTATGATCCTGATAAGAATATAGGTCTTATTGTTGATGAGTGGGGCATCTGGTCAGATGTGGAGCCTGGTACCAATCCGGGATTCTTATATCAGCAGAACACAATGCGTGATGCGCTTGTTGCAGGTATGACATTAAACATTTTCAACAAGCATTCCGACCGTGTGAAGATGGCATGTATTGCACAGCTTATAAATGTGCTTCAGTCTGTAATGCTAACAGACGGCGATAAGATGATAAAGACACCTACATATTATGTATTCCATATGATGAGACATCATCAGGGCGCAGCTCTTTTGGACAGCTCTCTTGTAGGAGGAACTACAGTTGGTACAGGAAAGAATGAGCTTCCGAAGGTTTTTGAGTCTGTATCAGAGGATAAGGATGGAGTGATTACAGTCACACTTACAAACAATTCTCTTGAGTCGTCAGAGGATGTTGATATTATGCTCACAAATGAGGGTGACAAATACAGTGTAAGTGAGGCCAGATACATCGAAGGTGCCATGGATGCACACAATACCTTTGAAGCACCTGAGGTAGTGGATGAGAAGGATTTCACAGCATATGAAAATACACAGACCGGTGTGAAGGTTACTCTTCCGGCATGCAGTGTTGTTACACTTAGATTATCGAAATAATATGATATGAGGGTCAAAAAGTATTTTGACCCTTTAATCATAATATTAAAACAGAATTGCTCAGATTAAGGAAGGACAGATAATATGCCACGAGGATTAAATTACGACAATAAAATTTTATCTATAGTAAACGTTGCAGTGGACATGCTTATACTTGGGATTTTCTGGTTTGTCACCAGCATCCCGCTTGTTACAATAGGTGCGTCAACTACGGCAGTTTATTATACTGTAAATAAGTGCATAAGAAATAAAAAAAGCTATGTTTATGTTGAATACTGGAAAGCCTTTAAGAGCAATTTCAAAAAATCAACACTTGCTTTTATTGTATGGCTTATACCGGCAGCTTTTCTTGTGGCAGACTGCATGCTCATGAAACAGCAGCTTAAGGCCGGAACATATCTTGGAATGATGTACTATTTCTTTCTGGTATTATCGGGTGCTGTACTGGCATGGGCATTTTATCTGTTTTCATACATGGCCAGATTTGAGTGTACGGTAAAGGAGGCTCTTAAAAAATCACTTTTCATGATGCTTGCAAATCTTGGCTGGTCCATTTTGCTGGTTGCAGTATT
>OGRO01003514.1_pt1 | contig 11152 bp, 9 predicted proteins | sample 1553451 | NCBI WGS metagenome assembly OGRO01 (sample SAMEA2580021, study PRJEB22360) | human gut metagenome
TGCTATCTTCATTCTTTTTAATAAATTGTGTACTTAAAACAAGTCACAATATCCTTTCCATCTAAATAAATATTTTACATCTAAGCAATGGACTTACTGTCCTAAAAATCATAAAGTTGCTTTTGTGCTCCTTCTATATATTTTCTGTTTGCTTAATTTTCCTAAGATTTTCTCGTCTTTCACCAAATGACCACCATAAAAATTTATTAATTAAAGGCATACTACTTGTCAATATTATCATAATGATACTTGTAAATACCACACCTTCCCACCTTCCCATGCATACCAAAACATTTCCAAATATTTTATAATCAACCAATCTAATTATTTCAATTATGAAACCATGTAAACACAATATTTTTATGGAATTTTTCCCCCAATATTCTAATAAACATATATTTCTCTTATCCAAATATATTGACATTTTATATATGATATACGTCCCTAAACAAGCTGTCCATATATATATACATGGGTTATTAAATAATCTGTCAGATAAACTTACTAATCCATTTTTCCAAGCCCCTAAAATATCTAAACAAATTACTATAACTAAAATGATTTTTGAGAAATTATTAATGTATATATCATAAAAATAATATCCTATCTCTATAAATATTACTCCTACAAATGCTCTTAAAAGAACTTCTAGCATTTGAGAACACTCTGGCATATTTATTCCAACTATGCCTAATATAATCCCCAAAACAATATTCAAATACTTATTTTTTATTGTAACAAGAAATATTAGACTAGCTATAAACATTACTGGCAAAAACCACATTGCACTACCATTAAAATAAATAATGCGTTGCAAATTTGTTATCGAAATATTTTTTTCTCCCAAAGAATTAAGAATACTAATAAATATCTGGTATATCGTATTCCATATTAAATATGGTATCAATAGCGTTTTTATTTTTTTTTGAATTAAATTACTATATTTTTCTTCACCTGATTTTTTTATTCTATACAAAATACCTGATGTTATGAAAAACAGTGGCATATGAAAAGAATAAATCCATACAAATATAAACGGCTTTTTCTGTATAGAATATGTGTGTCCAAGCACCATACACAATATTGCCATTCCCTTAGCAATATCAATATATCGCAACCTTTTCATCTATATCTCCAATCTAACAATCATTAGTTTTACAAATACAATTTTCTTGTTTTAATATATTTTTAAAATACATTCTAGAATCCAATACACTTCTGAACAACTATTCTTTCTCATTGTTGATTATTCTGGAACTCCTTAATCTAGCACTCTAGAAAATGTGCATTAATAATTAATTAAAATAAAATTTACCGTTATCTTTTATTATATAAATTTACGAACAAACTTTTTTATAAAAGAAGGAATTCTTTTCCTTATATTTTCTTTTACATTTATCGGAATTTGTTTTTTCCGATACCATTTTTCAACATATTGATATCCTTTTTTATACTTTTTGAAAACTATTTCTCGTTCTTTTGGACATTTTGATGATTCTTTTAATTGGCCATTATACTTTGCTGCATTCTCGTAAGAAGATTTCCAAAGTTGTAACCCTTTTCCATACTCTTTAATAAGTTCTTCTCCCTTTTCATCATTTATTATTAAACATGAACTCCCTTCTTGGTAGTGAAGTGGTCCATTATTTTCTTTTATCAATTCCGGATGAACCAACTCAACACACCAAAAATCTCCGATAGTAATATTTCCCTGTCTATTTTCTCCTGCATATGGACAGCAATAACAACTATCTCTATATGTATAACTATTTAAAAACATTTGATAGTAAGAACTTTCTTTAGGCTCAAAATATGTATGTTTTTCTTCATTGTTTTTATTTAAATATGTTAGTTTTCCATATAATTTCCAACCTTGTGTTTTATCTCGAAATTTAAAATCTATAATTTTTCTTGACGTTTTTTTTTCTTCAAATATAAGATAATCTTGAAAAAATTGAATACTTGGAACTCCATGACAAATAATATCTATGGTATACAAATTAGGATAATCTTTTTGCAAATATCCTTGTAATCCCGCAATTTGACAAGGGGTTCCACTAAACAGTATTAATTTATCTTCTAATAATCTTTTTTTTATTCTTTTAAAAACATCATTCAAATCACTTTGAACATATTTCGATCCTTGTAATTTATATAATTCTGACTCTTTTGTAATCCCTATATGCTTTGGTAATAGCTTTTCATTCTCATTAATTAATCCACATCCATAGACTTCTCCCCCTTGTTCTAAAATCATAGTCGCAATGCTTGCAAATAAGCCACCTGAAGCAGATTGTTCTATATCTGTGTTGACAGTTTTAGCAACATATGTCTCTTTCAAGGATTTCTTTGTTGTCTTTCCATAATTACAACTATTTATACATTTTTTACACTTAATACATAATTCTTCATTTATATCTGGATACAGAAATCCATATTCATCAACTTTCATTGAAATTGCTTTTTGAGGACATATATTTTCACATCCACCACAACCGCAACATTCACTTTTACTTTTATATAAAACTATTTTTTCCATTTTATTTTCCTAATAATTTTGTTACAGATTATACCTATTAACTCATTCCGTTCTTCTTTATTTAAAACAACAAACAGTGTTATTGTCATTCCTAATATTCCTATTGCCATACCATCTATAATCCAATTTATCCACAAATTTCCGACCGGATTCACAAAACTAACTACTTTTCCAATGATACATTGCATAACTAATATAATGATTGTCTTTCCTATTTCTGGGAAAAATGTATACCAAGGTAAATCTATATAACTTGCTCCAACCGGAAGATGATAAGTCAGTGCAACAACAATTTCTAGTATTACACTAACACCTGCTACAGCATATAATCCTCCTCCTAACGATTTGACTGAAAATATCGTAATTAAAATACTCATTATACCTTCTATAATAAATATAATTGAACTCTGTCGAATCTTATTTGTTAATGTGAAAATCTGGTATATTGGTTGCATTGGTCCCAAGACGCAAGTTCCTATTACTGTTATGACCGATAAAACATTTATTAACTGTATCGGTTGTCCTGGTACCCATAATCGATAAAATTCAACTCCTAATGAAATTAATATTGCATTAGGTACTGTAGCAAAAATTGTCATAATACGCATAGAAGTCTTAACTGCTGTTTTTAATCCTTCTTTATCTCCATTAGCATATATTTTCATCATGTTCGGTGTAAAAGAATTTCCAATAGCATTTATTAATGATGAGACAAAATTAGGAATAGTCTTTGCTACTGACAAATATCCCATTTTTAACGCCCCTAACAATAAATTAGTAATTGTTAAATCTAATCCTGTCATAAGTATTTGACTTAATTTGGTAATGCTATTCCAAATTCCCGAACTTAATACCTCCAATACCTTGTAAATATCAAATGTCTTTTTATCAAAATATAATTCTGGGGTTAATTTCTTGTGAAAATAAATGTTACATGGCAAAAATACAGCGGTTACTATGATGGATCCAAATGCCATAACACTAATTTTAGGTCCTACCAACATGAATGCACAAATAATAAAAATTGCTCTAAGAATACTTGTAATAGATGTTAATATAGAACTAACATCTAAGCGATTTTTTATAAAAAAACAATTTCCAAAAGTTGCTCCCGCAAGGCAAATTAAAAAATTAGATAATGTCCATATGAAAGCCCATCTTACATCTTGAATCATTTCCACTGGTACGTTAAAAATAGTATTTATTCCTAATACAATTAATATTGTTGGTAATAAAAGCACTAAACTTAATATTACATTTGCTATTGTAATCGAAGTATAATAAGATCTTGCTGCCTCTTTGTCTCCTTGCTCATTTTTTAACATGATAAACCGACTTGCCATAGAATTTAATGCTAATGTCACAAGTGAACCATAACTTGCAAAATCATTTGCCAATTTTACAAACCCATATGCTTCAGCACCCAATTTTGATGTAATATAAGGTGTTATAACTAAACTAATAAATGCATTTGTCCCATACGCAATACATCCAAATATAATATTCAAAGCTACTCTTCTATTATCCAATCCGGTTTTAATTTTCATAAAACATTGTCCTTCCAAGAAGCTTCTAATGCCTTTTGAATTGCCTCTAATTTCTTATAACCATATTTTTCATCAGGTTCCAAAAAAGCTCCTTCTCCCCATTCATTCCATGCATTGATAAATAGCAATGGTTTTTTTTCTTTATTTGCTCTTTGAACAATTTGTTTCATATAAGAAGAAAATTTTTCTATTGAAAATCCTGTAAACATAACCCCATGTTTGTTTCGCGGCGTATTATCCCAATCAACAAAACATCCTGGCAAAAAATCCTTTTCCCATTTTGCGTTTAATATAATTTTCCACATTTCATCATAAAAGAACATTCCAAGACTTTGCGATTTAGGCCATGACGACCTCGTTTTATTCATTCTTTTTTTCCTATAAACAGACAATATATCTTCTCCAAATATTTTCCTTGCCATTGTAACCTTTTGATTTGTTCCAGGTCGTTTCATTGAATTAATATTTCTTGAATATACAGGTTCAAATTCTATTCTATAATCAAAAACATCTTCTCTATAATACATATCAGCATAATACGATGGAAATTGAAATGCTAAACATAAATCTGGAAAACCTTCTTCTTTTGCCCTTTTCCTCATATAAAGTGTCATTTGATATATATCAACAATTTGCTCTGGCTTATATATTATAAATAATGGTCGACCATCTATTGTAATATATCTTTTATCTTTAAAAAATTTCAATAAATATTGAAAATGGAGCTCCCAATCTTCTTTTGATCCATAATTTTGCTCCATAATTATTTCTCTATTTCCACCATCCCAATTTTTACTCCAATTTTCATTTGCCCAACAAAAACAAAAAGGCATGTCTATATTTTCATTTTGCAACATTTGTTCCGCTGGTTTCTCAAGAAGTTTCTGACCATCTTGAAACCAATAATGATAATAACAAAATCCAAAAATTCCATACTTTTTAGCAATATTAGCTTGCCACTCTTTTGTTTTATCATCCAATAAATTATAATAATTGTTATTTAAAGGAATCTTGGGTTGGTCATGTCCTTCAAATAATGGCTCTGCCTTTTTGACATTATTCCATTCTGTAAAACCTTTCCCCCAACACTTATCATTCAATGGAATTGTATGATATTGTGGTAAATAAAAAGGAATTATTTTTACTCCTTTTCCGTCTCTTACTTCAGCCATCACATTCTCCTTATTTTTCAAATTTTTTGTAAACATCTTCTACACATTTTTTTTGAATTGCTACTAATTCCATTAATTTTTTTCTACTTAATATTTTCCCTATTTGGTAAATTCTACTTAATTCTAATTTTTTATAATAATAAAAATCTTTTATGCCTTTTTTACCAAATCTTTTCTTATAATATGTGAAAATTCCTGTCAACCGCATCTTATATTGGCGCTCACTAAATTCTTCGCTTTTTTTAATTGTAGCTCCATCATAATGAATAATTTGGGCTTCTGGTATATTCCATATTTCAAAATTATTATTTGTAATTCTCCACGAAAGTTCTTCTTCTTCTGCATACATAAAAAACTCTGGATCAAATCCTTTAAGTTGTCTAAATATATCCGATCTAACCAACATATCTGCTCCAAATATATATGCAACTTTTTTGGGAACATTTTCATAATTAAAAATATCCTTATAGCGTATTTTTTCTTTGTATCTTTCAGAAATATAAATCCTTTCTCTTATCACTCTTCTTACAATATTTTTAATAATATTGCTCCATCTTGCCGCTTGCTTTACAGAATCTAAATCGTCAAATTGCATTGCAAATGATGGAGATGCTTTCATATCTGATGTGAATAAATTCCCCCCTACTACACCTATATGATTATTTTTTTCTATATATTGGTATAGTATTTGTATCGCATTATTAATTAGTAATGTGTCTGAATTTAAGAGAAATAAATACTTTCCTGTTGCATGCTGCGCCCCCAAATTATTGGCTTTTCCAAATCCCAAATTTTCATTTGCTACAACCACTTTTATATCTTCTTCAAGTTCGGTACTAAATATTTCCAAAGAGTTATCTTTCGAATCATTATCTACAATAATAATTTCATATGATATTCCAGTTGTTTTTTCTCTTATTGATCTAATACACTCTACTACCAATTCTGGCGTTTTATAATTTACTATGATAATTGACACATCCATATTTTTATCCTTATTCCGCAATTGGTCTTCCCATTATTTTTTTTATTAACTTCCTGTAATATAAATAAATATATATTCTTGTATATTTTTTTAAAATGTACCACTTTATAATTCTTTTCTGTTCTCCTGTTGGAATATGTTCCATAAGAAATACTTTTAAACCTGACACACTATTTATTTTATTAACAGCACTTTGAAAATCTTTACTTGTATTTTGCAAGTAAAAATATGTAAATATCAATGAACAAATTTTATTCTGTATTATATTTTCTGATTTTTCTGAAATTTTTTTATCTTTAGCAATTCTGTATAGCTTTAATTGATTTTCAATGAAATGATCTATTGGTGGCTTTCTTTTACCCGGGACAAAATTATACACATATCCAATATAATCTGTTAAAATTATTTTTTTGCATTGTTCGTACACTGATAAATTAAAATTCAAATCTTCCTGTGAATACATTTTTGTATTAAATCGTATATTATTCTTTTTAATAATATCTGTTTTATATATCTTTGCAGGTATGTATCCGTATATTTCCTGATTAACACATATGTTATCCCATATACTATCCTCGTCTCGCTTTTTTAAACTAGGAACCTTATTAACTATGCTTTTTCCTTTTTCTTCCAAAGCTATTCCACCAATAATTACATCTGCATCACTTTCACTTTGCATTTTAACATAATTATTAATAAAATCTGGCTTAACAAAATCATCACTATCAACAAACATCAATAGTTTACCTGTTGCTACATCAATGCCTTTATTACGCGCAACAGACACTCCTCCATTAGCTTCGTGTATAACTTTAAATCGACTATCCTTCTTTGCATAAGAATCACAAATTTCCCCTGTTTTGTCTATTGACCCATCATCTACAATAATCACTTCATAATTTTTATATTCCTGACATTGTATTGAATCAAGACAATGACTAATTTGCTTTTCTTCGTTGTATACTGGAATAATTATACTTACTTCTATTCTTTCATACATTTGCAATCACCTTATAACATTTAAATTTAACCAATATCATTAATATTTTCTGTTTCCACGATATGTCAAATACATTTAAGTTCAACTTTAACGTTTGTACCATATCATCTTCTAATATTTTTTTACAATATTTAATTTTATCATACCTATCACAAATGAATTTTCTGTCATTCAATGCCAAAAACAGACAAAACCATTTTAAATAATATATTTGCATACTAAAATCAAATTGTTCATTTTTTAAAAAATCATTTTCACATAATTCAATCGTTTTCTTACATGAATCCCAACGTCCTTCACGAAAAGATTTTGAAATTGACTTCTTGTTGTAAAAATAATGATATACTGCTGGTTGATCTGCATAATAAAAACTTTCTGCTGCCAGAACTACTTTAGAACTAAAGATTAAATCTTCACTAAACTTTATATCTTCATAGAAAAGCAACTGATTTTTTTTCAAAAATTCGCGTTTATATAAAGATCCCCACACTCCGACAATGGGACCAAACGTTAATTGAGAGGTAGCCAATAAACGTGGATAAATTTCTTGTAAAATCCTATTTTTATTGTAAATCCCTCCTTCCATTTCTCTAATATCTTCGACTATACATGGTGCGTTTTCCTCCATTCCCGGCCATCCTGTGCGAATTGCTCTATATCTTACAAAATCAACTTGATACTTCCGCCCCAATTCATATAAATACTGTAGTCCATCTAATTCAAGCCAATCATCACTATCTAAAAAAAATATATACTCACCAGATGCATTTTTCATTCCTGCATTTCTTGCAGATGCCAATCCTCCATTTTTTTTATGAATCACACTAACTCTTCTATCTTTTTCTGCATATTGATCGCATATCCGTGGACAATTATCTGGTGACCCATCATCAACCAATATAATTTCCAAGTCATCTAATGTTTGTCCTAACACACTTTCAATACATCTTTCTAAATATTCTTCAACCTTATATACTGGTATAATTACAGACACACATGGTACTTTCATTACCTTTCTCCTGTTACTTCATTTAAATATTTTTTAGCTCTATTCTTGTCTTCTTTTATAATATTATCTACATAATCCCAATTTAAGGATTTTATTTTTTTTAGTTCTGAAAGTGACCTCACCATCCTATCTTCTAACCCAACTTCTTTTAACAAATCAACCATTCTTGTATTTATGTTTTCTTTTCTCTTAACCACACAAAACTCTTTATGAAAGATTATCGAAAATGCAGTTGCATGAAAAGAATTAGAAATAACGAATTCAGCATTCTTTACTAAATCCAAAAATTCTAATGGCCCCATATCCGAATATATATTTGCTTGTATATTAGTTCTGAACACTGATATAATCTGAGCTTTTTTTTCTTCAGCAATTTCTTTTGCAATCTCTTCTACCACACAATTTTGATCAAAATCATATAATAAAATATATTTTTGGTTTTTGCTAACGTGTGGTATTATTTTTTCCCACTGATATTCATCTAATAAAAAAACCGGATCACATGTTCTTACTGCTTTTAATCCCATTTCCTCAATTAATTTAACTCCACTACTTTCTCGAACTGCAATCTTATCTATTGATTCTAACCAATATCTTATTCTTTGGAAATCATCTTTTTCCATCTTATCAACAGCAAAACTAGCTGCATATGAAACTCTTTTTATTTTTTCTGGAACAAATTGCAGAAAAAAGGCTGGATCTTTTCCATTCTGAAATAATGGATTCCATATTTGATCACTTCCTGCAATATATAAATCGGCATTTGGACATTTTTCTTTTAATTCATTAAAGCTTTTATATTTAATAGAAGTTAATTTTAAATAATTCTTTCGAAACATATCAAAATTATGTTTTTTCTTACTAAATAAACACATAACTCTTCCTGGTAATTTAGCCAACAAATACAATTGTTTTATACCTAATTTATCATATTTTTTATTATTGACTGTTGTTAAACTGTAGTGTTTACTCAAATAATTCGGTTTGTAATCAATAATTACGACATTATGACCGCATTGCTCCAAATATTTCATTAATGCATACGCTTGCAAGCTTGCTCCAACGTTATATACATCATGACAAGTTATTGTTAATATATCCATTACTGTTTTCCTATTTCTTTTTAATCCTCTTTTTTTATTAACTCATACATTTTTCTAATTTCTTTTGCGTTTGAATACTCTCTTTTTTTGCAATTATTTTTTAATTCTTGTAACTCATCTTCATTTTTTAATACCCAATAAATACTTTCTGCACACTTTTCATTATCCATTGGCACAATTACCCCATCTACTCCATCCTCTAACTGACTTTTAGCAGTTGAATATTCCGTAATAATTACCGGTTTCCCGAACATTTGCGCCTCTCGAACAGTCACACTCTTTCCTTCATATCGACTTGGTTGAATATAGACATCGCACTCTTCAATATATGGATATGGATTTTCTTTTTTCCCCAACAATATTACTCGCTTTTGCATATGGAATTCTTCTATTTTTGATCTTATTTTTGCTTCATCTGGTCCAAATCCAATAATATACCACATAACATCAAGTCCACATTCAATTAATCTAGCACATATTTCAGGAACATTATCAAAATTCTTTTGAAAGCAATAACGTCCAATAGACAAAAAACGAATCGATTCATTTCTCGGCATTTCGTCAATGACCGAAAATTCCTTTGCCTGTTCTCTAATTGCATTTTCCGGAAGAATATTTTCTATTAAATAAATTTTATTTTCTAATTCAGGGAATCTAATAACAAAACTTTTAGTTACATCCTCAGATATAGATATTATTTTGTCATAAGTCGACCACATTTTTAATTCTGAACTTTTATTAATTTGAATCTTGCTGTAATCTGTATGTATCCAAGCTATTTTCTTTTTGGCATGAACCTTATTTGTAACAATATAATGCGGAGTCAGGAAACTAATTGCTAAATCATACTCCTCATCAGGCTGTATCTCCGGCATAAAGCGATATGTATATTTATGGCTATATTCAAGTGGTACTCCACTATCTGTATGTCCACATTTTTTTATATACTTATCTGCTTTTATTTTTCCATACATTCTTGCTGCTGTTAATATTACATGTCCTTCTTTCAAAGTCTGTACCATTGGACGTGCAAGTACTGTATAGGCCGGAATTTCAGGTAATAAATTAACACCTTCCGGAATAAAAGAAATCAACTCTCCTTCATGCCGTAACAAAAACAGATCTACTTTATACTCCTTTTTATCTATCGCATCCAGTAGTCCAATTAGACTTCTCTCAGCGCCACCCAATTCCAATGCATGTGATACAATCAATATCTTCTTCACTTTTTTAACCTCTTAAAACAATCCACGCCAAAAATGCGGTGAAATGGTTTTGTAATTTTACTTCTCAAAATCGTCTTTTTATCCATCCAACTTTTTGAATACCAATGAATAGACACTGTATTCTCTGTTTTATTCAACTTTCCTGTCGGATCGTCATATGGATTGAAATAATCATATGGGAATACTTCCGCTCCATCTAATTTTTGATATTTCCCATTCAATTTTAATCCATAGGGAAGTAACGCTTTGGTATTTAATTCCGGACATTTTATAATTGGAAAATTGCCTTCTTTATCTGGGACTAATTCTATATATTCATTTATCATTGAATATACTGTCTTGTTTTTTGCTTCTGCGCCAAATCCCATTCCAGTACAAATATTTTCGTTATTCTCAAATCCATAAAATGCATTGCATATTAACATATCATTCGGTGTTTTAATCACTTCTACATCTGTATCAAAATAAATCCCCCCGTTCTTATATACTACTAATAATCTTACTAAATCACTTAAAAACGCCCACTTTTTATTATCATAACACCATCTCAAATATGGATATTGATCTATAT
>OGRO01003521.1_pt1 | contig 11138 bp, 8 predicted proteins | sample 1553451 | NCBI WGS metagenome assembly OGRO01 (sample SAMEA2580021, study PRJEB22360) | human gut metagenome
GTAGGGGCGCGCATTGCGCGCCCGCGTTTTGTGCAGAATTTGCTTTTTGCTCAATTATTGTTTTTTCAGATGCGCAGAGCGTGTTTACCGCTTTGATTTGGGCAGACCGAAGGTCATAAATTCACATTCGAGGCGGCCGTTGTAGAAGCGGCGCTTTTTATCGGCGCGGCGGCCGAAACAGCGCTCAAAGCCGGGGTGCGACGTGATCGCGGAGAGCGACCAGCCGGGGTTGGCGCGGAGCATCTGCCCCATGTCGCGGTAGAGCGTCTCGCATGCCTTGCGGTCGCTCAGGCGTTCGCCGTAAGGCGGGTTGCAGATGATTACGCCCTTGTCGCGGAACGGTGTCAGCTTTGCCACATCGCATACGCGGAACTTGATTTTGTCGGCAACACCGGCATTTTCCGCATTCTTTTTTGCGATAGCGATAGCCTCCGGGTCAATGTCCGACGCATAAATCGGCGGTCTTGCGCCGGGGTCGGCATTTTCGCGTGCCTCGTCACGCGCGTCCTTCCACATTTGGGGCGGGATATGGTTGCGCCATGTTTCCGCAACAAAACGGCGCTTTATTCCGGGGGCGGTGTTGGTCGCGTAAAGTGCGGCCTCTATGGCAAGCGTTCCGCTGCCGCAGAACGGGTCGAGAAAAATTCTGTCGCCGCGCCAAAAGCTCAAATCAATCATGGAAAACGCAAGCGTTTCGCGCATCGGCGCAAGAACGCTCTTTTCACGGTAGCCGCGCTTGTAGAGGTTTTCGCCGCTTGTGTCGATATAAAGCGTAATTATATCCTTCATGAGCGCGAACTGAATGGGGTAAAGCGGACCCGTTTCCTCAAAATGAGAAATGCCGTAATGCTCCGAAAGCTCGGTTACAATAGCCTTTTTGATTATCGCCTGGCAGTCGGGAACGCTGTGAAGGACAGATCGCAGCGAGTGACCCTTTACGGGGAATGCGGCATCCTTTTCGATGATGTTTTCCCACTTGATTTTTTTAACCTTTTCAAAAAGCTCGTCAAAGGTCGTAACCTTGAACTCGGCAATTTTAATCATAACGCGCTCCGCGGCACGCAGATTGATGTTGGCAAGGCAAACCGCCTCCGCGTCGCCTTCAAATGTGACGCTGCCGTCCTTGACCTCCGAGGTTTCGTAACCAAGACGTCTGACTTCGTTTGCAACAATCTGTTCCGTACCCAAAAGCGTGGGTATTGTCAGTAAAAACCTTTTCATTTAAGTCTCCGTTCCGCCGCGCAGCGCGGCTGATATAGTATTTGCCCTAAAACGAAACAGGCATAAAAAATACGGGATACAAAACCGCGGCGTACGTGGCGGAAGGCTCCGCACGGCTGCGCCTTGGTTTTATATCCTTATTATATCATTATACATCTGTACCGTCAAGAAAATATTTGCGCGCCGCGGTATTTTTTCGCTGCGGCGGGTATTTAAAGAAGCAAAAATATCATAAATCCAAGAGCTTTAAAAGTTTTTACAGCCCTTTGTCCGTGCGCATGAGCAGCTTTTTTCAAATACCCCGAACCGAAAATATAACCGACAGCTAAAATTCGCGCACATACTCTCTGCCCTCATACCACGCGAGCATATTATTGACAAGGAAGTTCCAGCTTTGGAATCCCGGATTGCTTACGCCCTCTCCCGTGTCGGGATTGTAATATTCGTGCATATGACCGCATTCTTCGATAGACCTGCCCAGGATTCTGACGGTTTTTTCCACCAGAGAGCGCGCCTCATCGGTATAACCGTAATCGGCGAGCGCACGGAAACACATATAATTCGATATTCCCCACACGGGTCCGAGCCAGCATGACGGATTTCCCGATTTCTTTATGCAGTACATTTTTTCAAGCTTTGACAGGGTGCGTATGCCAAACTTCGCATAAAAGGTTTTTTCGTTCAGCATATTTTCGCGAACCATGCGCTCGGCGCGGTCTTTATCGGCGATTCCCGCCCACATTGCCATAAATCCCGACCATACGTCTATCCTTTGGATAAGGCAGTTCCAGTGCCGCGGCGCGCCCTTGTGCAGCTGAGAATCGGGGTCAACGGGCAGAAGATTCAAGTCAACGCTGTAATAAAATCCGTTTCTCTCGTCCCACATATGCTCGTTTACGGCGTATTTCAGTTTCTCCGCCGCATCGGAATACCGTGCAGAGTTGATGCCAAGCCTTTCGCATATGTACTCCATTGCTTTAAGCTCCTTGTACATAAGGCAGTTGAGGTATACCGATGCGGAGCTGCGGTGCGGGCGGTAGAAGGTACAGGGGTCGTTATCCACTCCTATTGCGGAATCGTCGTTCCAGAAAAACAGACCCGTTTCCTTATGATAAAAATTGCCGAAATAGAAGTCAAGAAATTTTTCCGCCGTGCCGATATACTCGCGCAGCCACTCCGCGTCACCGCCGTGACGGCTGACAATAAACGCCGTATGCTGCACAAAGCACGGCTTGTGTATATTTGATATTTTGTCCGTGTTAAGTGACGGAATTGTGCCGTTCGGCGAAATTACGATAGGCATTCTTCCGTCAGCCGCGGTGCTCACGGCAAAGTTGCGGACGCAGCCTTTTTCACATTCAAGGTAGGACTCGTCATCGGCGCCGTTGTCAAGGCGTATCTGGTTTATACCTATATCGGTAAGCCAGCTGTCCCAGTCCCACAGCTGTGTCGTGTAACAGGTCACACCCGGAACGATAAAGGGATATTTTAGCAGTCCGTCCGGTTTCTTTGTGATTTCGGGATAGTTTTTTGCCGAATATTCTTTGATAAGCTTTGCGTATTTTTCCATAGTGCAATAATCTCCGTTTCGCTGCCCCATGCCGAGTTTTTTGCAGATTGCCGAAAATTTTGCATAGGACAAAATATTTACATTATAATTATACATTGCAGGCAGTGGAAAAACAATGTATAATTTCTGCTTTTTTGTACCAAATAACGGCTTTTTTGAGGTGGCTTGACGGTGATTATGAATGGCAAAAGAGGTCAGCGGTTTTCGTTTTTGTTTCGCCGCCGATATTCCGAAGGCGGGATTCCAAGCTCCTTTTTAAAGACAGAGCTGAAGTAGAACGGACTTGAAAATGACAGAGCCTCGGCGGTTTCGCGTACTGACGCGCCGCTGTCGAGCAGCTCCAGTGACTTTTTGATTTTTATTTTTGTGAAATATGCGATAACGCCCATTCCCGTATAGCGGCGAAATATTTTCTTCAGTCCGGAGGAGCTTATGCAGCACTTCTTTGCAACAAAGTCAAGGGTTATATTTTGAGAAATATTCTGCTCCAGAACGCGCATTATATCCGAGAAAATCCGCGATTCGCCGTCACGCTTAGAGGAAACTGTGTCGTCAGCCTCCGGTCGGAGCAGAAAGTTTTCCGTAAGGTTTATGTAGGTCTGCGCCGCTGCAGGGTCGCGCGTTCCGAGGATAATTCCGTGTCGGGTTTCAAACGCCGCCTTGCCCGCCGCCATAATCGCGGAAATCGCCGCGCTGCCTTGCTCCGACAGGCGAAAGGTGCGGTTTTCAAGCTGCGCAAGACCCTTGCCGAATGCGTCAAACGAGAATATATAGACGTGAATCGGCTTGTTATTACAGGAATAAATCTTATGAAACTCCATAGGCTTGTGAAAGATAATATCGCCCGGAACAAGCGTATAAATGCGGTCGTCCGCGGTAATTCCGACTGTTCCGCCGCATACATACACCATCTCCCAAAAATTGTGGCTTTCGCCCTCAAAATAGAAGTCCGCGCCGTGGTGCGCGTCTATCAGCGAAATTACCGATTCAACGGTTATTCTTTTTTCTACCTTTAAAAAACTGTATCTCGAATCCATAATAAAAATATCCAATCTTGTATGTTTTGTGCCTGATTTCAGATTTACATATAAAATAAATTCGTTTATAGTTATATCATAAAAGCACTGATTTGTAAACAACCAATTTATAAAAAGGAGAAAAAATTATGAGTACAGAGAGCGGAAAATTCAGAATAGCGGTTATCGGTTTGGGAAACCGCGGCTCGGACTGGGCAAAGCACATATTAAAAAGGGAGGACGCGCAGCTTGTTGCGGTTTGCGACAAATATTTCGACCGCGTTGAGAGTATCTGCGACTATGCGGCAAAGGAGGCGGACAAAAAAATCAAATATGCGGTGAGCGATTACCGTGAGCTTTTGGACAAGGACGATATTGACATTGTTATGATAATCACATCGTGGGAGTCGCACGTGCCGCTTGCAGCCGATTTTATGAAGGCGGGAATTATCACCGCGCTTGAGGTCGGCGGCGCGTACAGCATAAACGATTGTTATAAGCTGGTCAGAACGTGGGAGCAGACAAAAACGCCGTTCTTCTTTATGGAGAATTGCTGCTACGGCAAGCGTGAGATGATGGTTAAAAACATGGTGCGCGACGGACTTTTCGGAGAAATCGTACATTGCAGCGGCGCGTATGCGCACGACCTGCGCGAGGAAGTCGTGAGCGGCGAGATAAAAAGACACTACCGTATGCGCAACTACATAAACCGCAACTGCGAGAACTATCCCACACACGAACTGGGTCCGATAGCAAAGATACTGAATGTAAACAACGGAAACCGTATGCTGTCGCTGACCTCGGTTGCGTCAAAGGCGGCGGGACTTCACGACTATGCGGCGGAGAAATATCCGCAGTACAAGGATGTGCGTTTTAAACAGGGAGATATTGTGAACACGATAATAACCTGTGCGGGCGGCGAAACGATTTTGCTCACGCTTGACACCTCGTTGCCGAGGTCGTACAGCAGAGCGTTTCAGGTGCGCGGCACAAAGGGAATGTATTACGAGAACAACGACATGGTATTTTTAAACGAGCATACCGAAAAATACGAATTTGACGGAAGGGCGCTTTGGGGCAACGCTTCGCAGTATGAGGAAAAATATCTTGACGATTTGTGGAGGCAGGATTTTGACAAGACATGGGGACATGACGGAATGGACGTGCTTATGCTCTCGGACTTTCTGCGCTGCGTAGGCGACGGAAAGCCGATGCCGATTGACGTATATGACGCGGCAAGCTGGATGGCAATATCCTGTTTGTCGGAGGATTCGATTCAAAAGGGCGGCGCAGCCGTTGCGATACCGGATTTTACGGAGGGTATGTGGATAAAATAATTAAATAGGTAAGGCTCTTTCGGTAAGGTGTTATACCGAAAGAGCCTTTTGGCTTCAAAATGTGTTTGTTATGCCATGAGCGGCAGAATATCACAGCGCGGCTTTGACAAGACGGTGAAACAGGGCGGCAGGCTCGGGAAGGCTGTCCTTGTCGGCGCAGACAAGCGCAATACGCGAGGTGAGAGCCTTTTCGGGCAGCCGCATTACGGAAATATCGCCGCCGTATTCGGACGGAATGGCGGAGGGGTGCAGAAGTCCGACACCCAGACCGTTAAGCGCAAGCAGCAGCGTCATGCGCGCGTCATCGTTCACGCAGCATATGTTCGGCGAAAGTCCCGCCGACTCAAACACCGACTCGATTACCTTTTGCCAGCGTCTGTAGATGATAAGCGGAAGGCGGGCAAGCTCGGCGAGGGTTATGTCCGTGCTGCCCGCGGCGGCTTTGCCGAAAAATTCGCTTTTGCCTATCGCGTGGATTTCCTCCGTGCGGATGTATTCCGCGTGCAGCTTGGCTGCGGAAAACGGCGTGCGCGTGATTGCTGTGTCAATCTCTCGGTTTTGCAGCTTTTCAAGCAGCTGATATGTGTTTGCGCTGAAGACCGAGATTTTTATATTGGGGTACCTGTCGTGATACTCCTTCAGAATTTTTGTGAAAAGCGTACCCTGTACCGAGGAAATAACTCCTATGCGCAGCGTCCCGACCGTTCCGTTGCGGTAATCCTTCATTTCCCGCTGCGCGTTGTCGCACATTCCGATAATCTCCAAAGCGCGTCTGTATATATGCTGACCCGCATCGGTCAGCGACAGCGTGCGCCCTTTTCTTTCAAACAGCTTGCAGCCAAGCTCCGATTCGAGCGCGTGCAGCTGCATGGTGAGCGGCGGCTGCGTCATGTGCAGCTTTTCCGCCGCCGCGGTAACGGTTTTTTCCTCCACAACAGTAGTGAAATAGTGCAGCTGTTTTATATCCATGAAAAACCCTCTAATCTATATATTTTTTATATAATTATAGCATAAAACATATATTTGTCAATAGGTGTTAAAAATGGTATAATGTAAGATAATAATGAGAAGGAAGGTTTTTTGGAGGGGAAAATGCGACATCTTATACCGTATCTTAAAAAATACAAGGCGGAGAGCGTTTTGGCGCCGCTTTTTAAAATGCTGGAGGCGTGCTTTGACCTGACCGTTCCGATTATTGTGGCGAGGATAATTGACAACGGAATTGCAAGCGGGGATAAAGCGTATATCTGGAGCCGATTCGGCTTGCTTATCGCGATGGCGCTGCTCGGACTTTTGTGCAGCTTTGTCGCGCAGTTTTTTGCGGCGAAGGCGGCGGTCGGTACTGCGGCGGGACTAAGACACAGCCTGCTTGAAAAAATTCAGAGCTTCAGCTTTACCGAGCTTGACAAGGTCGGCACATCAACGCTGATTACACGGATGACGAGTGACGTAAACCAGGTGCAAAACGGAATAAATATGTTTTTGCGCCTGTTTCTGCGCAGTCCGTTTATCGTGTTCGGCGCAATGATTATGGCGTTTACGATAAACCGGGGTATAGCGCTTGTTTTTGTTGCGGTTATTATAGTTTTGTTTGTGATAGTTTTCGGAATAATGCGCCTTACATCGCCGATGTACAAAGAGGTGCAGCAAAATCTTGACGCGGTGACGGGAGCCACGCGCGAGGACCTTAACGGCGTGCGTGTAATCCGCGCCTTCGGACGTGAACAGGTACAGGAGGACTTTTTTACGCGCGTGAATAAGCTTCTGCTCGAGTCGCAGCTGCGCGCGGGCAAGGTCGCGGCAATGCTCAATCCGCTTACCTACCTTGTGATAAATTCGGGAATCATACTGATACTTATGCTCGGCGCGGACAGAATAGACAGCGGAGCGCTGCGCTCCGGCGACGTAATCGCGCTTGTAAACTATATCAGTCAGATACTGGTGGAGCTTGTAAAGCTGGCAAACCTTGTTGTTCAGCTCGGCAAGTCGGTTGCGGGCATGGGAAGAATAGGTCAGGCGCTTGACACTCCGTGCAGTATGAAGTTTGAGGACGGCAAAGCCGGTAACGCGGAAAACGGCGGCAGAGCCGACAAAGCGGGCGCTGCGGCGGTTGAGTTTGACCGTGTTTCGCTCCGTTATGCGGGGGCGGGAGCGGAGTCGCTCACCGATATTTCGTTTACGGCAAGGCGCGGCGAAACGATGGGAATTATCGGCGGAACGGGCAGCGGAAAGACCTCGCTTGTGAATCTTATACCGCGCTTTTATGACGCGACGGGCGGGTGCGTGTATATAAACGGACGGCGGATAACCGAGCTCCCGAGGGAAACGCTGCTGCGCGAGGTGGCTATTGTCGAGCAAAAGCCGCGGCTGTTTTCGGGTACGGTACGTTCCAATATGCTGTGGGGCAGTGAGGGCGCGACCGATGATGAGATATGGAGCGCGCTTGAAACCGCACAGGCGGCGGAATTTGTAAGGAAGAAGGACGGCGGTCTTGACGAGGAAATAAGCCAGGGCGGCGGAAATCTTTCGGGAGGTCAGAAACAGCGGCTTACCATTGCCCGCGCACTGCTCCGCGGTGCGGATATTCTTATACTTGACGACAGCGCGTCAGCGCTGGATTATGCGACAGACGCGGCGCTAAGACGTGCGATTGCGGAGCTGCCAAAGGACATGACGGTGTTTATCGTCAGTCAGCGTGCGGGGTCGATTATGAATGCGGACAAGATACTTGTTTTGGATGACGGCAGACTGGTCGGCTGCGGCAGCCATGCGGAGCTTATGGAGGACTGCGAAATCTATAGGGAAATATACGACAGCCAGTTCAAGGCGGAAAACAAAACGGAAAGGGAGCGGACAACGGAGAAATGAGAAACGATACGTTAAAGCGCGTACTTGCGCTTATAAAAAAATACAGGTGGTCTGTTGCGGCAAGTCTGCTGCTGGCTCTGATAACCGCCGCGATTCAGCTTATTATACCGATTTTCTGCGGAAGGGCGATTGACGGTATGCTCGGTGTTCATGCGGTAAACGGACGTGCGGTGCTGCGTGCGGTGATTATGATTGCCGCGGCTGCGGCGCTTGGGGCGGTTGCTCAAAAAATTCTTGCGGTCTGCAACAACCGAATCACATTTTCCGTATGCCGCGACCTGCGCGACAGTATGAGCCGAAAGATAAACAGGCTTCCGGTATCCTACCTTGACTCGCATCCCGCGGGCGATACGGTAAGCCGAATGGTGGCGGACGTTGATACGTTTGCGGACGGACTTCTTATGGGGTTTACCCAGCTGTTCACAGGTGTTGTAACAATCGCTGCAACGCTTGGGATAATGCTGTATCTTAACCGTATGATTGCGCTTGCGATAGTTGTGCTGACCCCGCTTTCAATATTCACTGCGCGTCTGATTGCAACAAAAACGCACAGATTTTTTGAGGAACAGGCGCGCGTCCGCGGTGAGCAGACCGCGCTGATTAACGAAACGGTGGAGGGACAGAGGACGGTGCGCGCCTTCGGTCACGAGAGCGCGAGCCTTGCGGCATTTGACGAGGTGAACGCGCGTCTGACAAAGGCGGCGCTTAACGCGACGTTTTTATCCAGTCTTACCAATCCGAGTACGCGGCTTATCAACAATATAGTTTATGCGGTTGTCGCGCTTATCAGTGCGCTTTATGCTGTTGCGGGCGGAATTACGGTAGGTCAGCTCAGCGTGTTTCTTAACTACGCCTCGCAGTATGCAAAGCCGTTTAACGAAATCAGCGGCGTGGTTACAGAGCTGCAAAACGCTCTGACCTGTGCGGAGCGTGTGTTTGAGATTCTTGACGAAGCGGAGGAAATTCCCGACTGTGCCGAGCCGGAGAATCCGCCGCAGTCGGGGCGCGTGGAGCTTTGCGACGTTTCGTTCAGCTATGACCCGCAGCGAACGCTGATTGAGGGACTTTCGCTTGATATTAAGGCGGGACAGCACATAGCGATTGTCGGACCGACAGGCTGTGGAAAGACAACGCTTATTAACCTTCTTATGCGGTTTTATGACGTGAACGGCGGCGCAATAAAGGTTGACGGCGCGGATATACGCAAAATGACAAGGAAAAATCTGCGCTCGCGTTACGGAATGGTACTTCAGGACACATGGCTTGCGTCGGGAACAGTACGCGAAAACATCGCCTACGGCAAGCCTGACGCGAGCGATGCGGAGATAGAGGCGGCGGCAAGAGCGGCGCACGCGCATTCGTTTATACGCAGACTTCCGGAGGGCTATAATACGATTATAAAGGAAAACGGCAGCAATCTTTCCGCGGGGCAGCGGCAGCTGCTTTGTATCGCGCGGGCGATGCTTGACCTCCCGCCGATGCTGATTCTTGACGAGGCAACCTCGTCAATAGATACGCGCACCGAGATTAAAATACAGTCGGCATTTGCGCAGATGATGAAGGGCAGAACGTCGTTTATTGTCGCGCACAGGCTTTCGACCATACGCGAGGCGGACGTTATTCTGGTTATGAAGGACGGACACGTCATAGAGCAGGGTGACCACGATTCGCTGCTTGACGCGGGCGGATTTTATGCAAAGCTGTATAACAGTCAATTCGGTACAGCATAATAAAAGGGGATGTAAAAAAACTCCGGAACGCAAGAAAAGGCGGTTAAAACATAACCGTATTGAATGTAAATAAATTGAAATTTATATTTTATGCAGAAACATCAGGGGCGCGCTCCCGATGTTTTTATTTGTCAGTACGGAAATTCTATTCTTTCTATTGCGTCGCGCAGGGTGGGGTGGCGTATGATAAAGTGTATGGCGGGCGATTTGTTCTTTGAAATCATGACCCACTCGCCCTTGTGAATTACAATCCTTATATTGCGGAACGCGTTTTCTGTGAACGGCTCGGCAAAATAGTTCGGCTGCTGTGCCGCAAAGTCGCGGGTGGCTTGAAGGTGAGCTGTGTATTCCGCGTATGTATAGGCAAGCTCGGCTTCAATGCCGGGAGCAAACAGCGTCGGAGAAAATGCGGCAAAATCCTCCTCGGTCGGCTGCGGAATAAGGTCGGTAACCGTGTTTGTTTCCAGTATTTCCGCCATCACATTTTTTTGAGACTGCGCAAATTTGCGGATTTTTTCAGAATCAGCCTCGCTTACGGAGCGGCTTTTCAGCATTTCCGGCAAAAGCCCGTCCGTCATTGTGTAAAGCGGCGGATATTTCGGCGCACTCCCGCACTGTGCGCGTCTGCGAGAAGAAACGCGTTCAACGTGCCGGAGTTTTCCTCGCGGTAAATCTCCATAAGCGGATGAGCCTTTTTAAGAATGTCGGTGGCTCTTTTTTTGTAGTACGCAAGCTCGTCGCGGTTTTTGGTAAGGTAGTATTTTCCGTGCGCATGGCAGCCGGAGATGCTCTCGCCGCTTAAAGCTGCCGCGCCCGAAACATTCAGAAAGTGACAGAATATCCGATTGTGTACGCCGCGAAGGTAATACGGCGAAATCTGACCTGTCATATAGAGCGGTATCCAGCACTCCAGACCGAGCATAAGCTCGTTAAAGGGGCGGTTGAGGTTGTGTACAACATTCAGATGAAGTCCCTTTTTCAGCATAGCGGCAAGTCCGAACATATACTTTTTTGAAAATTCAGCGTCCTTTGCCATGTCATCCATCTGCATATCGCTACACATAAAGACCTCCTGTTTTGAGCGCGACAGCGCGGTAGCTTTCAGAAAATCAAGCTCGCCCGCCTTCATTTCCTCAACTCCGTAATAGCTTTTTGAGGTCGGCAGCTGAAACGGCAGCGTCGGCACCTTTAAATCGTCAAAACGAATTGCGCGGATGTACTCGCCGAGGTCAAAATCGTTTAGCTTTTGCAAAAAGCCGGACACGGATTCGGCGTGACCGTCATGCGGGGCGCCGTCTGTGAGCCAATCGCGGATTGCGGCGGCATACGCGGCGCGGGAGGTCGGCACGGCGGCTGCGCCGATAAGCTCGGCAACAATTTTTTTGCCGCTGTCGGA
>OGRO01003539.1_pt1 | contig 11095 bp, 8 predicted proteins | sample 1553451 | NCBI WGS metagenome assembly OGRO01 (sample SAMEA2580021, study PRJEB22360) | human gut metagenome
ATCAAGCCGCTCATATACTTCCAAGAAATCTCTTACATGAAAGAAAAACTCACTTGCCTCTTTTGGAGCTGTCCATTCCGGATGTGTTTCACTCAATCGGTTTAACGCTTCATATAGTCGCTCTAATGCCATGACAAATGAGCCTATCCCTTCACCCTCTGGAAGAACCTTCCATACATCACATTCTCTTTTTAATTCAAGGAGCTTTCGATTGCAGCTATTTATCTGTTTTACGACTGACTTAAATGGTTCATAATATTTTTTTGCGGCAAGAAATTCCTCTTTTTCAAGTTTAGCACTGTACATCTCTCTTGCACGCTCCACCAAATTGTGAGCCTCATCTACTAAAAATATGTACTCGCCTCGCTCACCGTCTGCAAAATAACGCTGCAGACGTACATGAGGATCAAAAACATAATTATAATCGCATATTATGGCATCTACCCAGTAGCTGACATCTAGTGATAGTTCAAATGGACAGACCTTATATTTCTCCGCACAGGCAGTTAATTTTTCTCTTGTAATCTGCTCACAATCATGAATTAAATCAAATGCTGCCTCATTTACCCGATCAAAATGACCTTTGGCATACGGGCATTGCACGGGATTACACTCCATAACTGTATTCGGACAGATTTTTTCTTTTGATGTCAGTGCAATATATGACATTTTCAGACCATTTTCTCGCAAAATATCAAATGCTGATACTGCCGCTGTACGCGTTATCGTCTTTGCTGTCAGATAAAAAATCTTATCAGCATACTCCTCTCCAACTGCCCATACAGCCGGAAATACAGTTGAAAGTGTCTTTCCGATCCCTGTCGGTGCCTGAATAAAAAGCTGCTCTCCATTTATCATCGTGCGGTATGCTGCCGCAACAAGACGTTTTTGCCCAGCACGATACGGATAAGGGAAAGACAGTTTTTGTACAGAAGCATTTCTTTCCAGACGGTGCTCATACAAAAACTGAGCCCATTTTCCATATTCACTTATATAGTGATCAAATTCTTCTTTAATTTCTTTAAAAGTATATACTTTTAAGAAACGCTTGATTTCTTCTGTTTCTGGATGGCAATATGTGATTTGTATGCCAATACAAAGCCTTGTATTCTCTTCATTTTCTTCTGTAACACCTGCTGCTTTTGTATTCAGTACTCTTGCATACATATAGGCATAGCAAAGTGCCTGTGCTATATGAACTTGTGCTGCACTATCTAACTTTTCCATATCCTGCCTGATGACTTTAATCTCATCAATGATAAATGAAATCTCTGCTGATACATTCTCATCTGTTTTTGCCTGATAAAATAAATTAGCTTGTTCTTCCCTTACTGACTTTTCATCTGGTGTAATAATGCCATCAGCTCTTCCTTCAAGCAAAATCTCAACGTCCCTGTAGTGTGCTGTATGCTTTAGAGAAACCTCTGCCTTATATGTACCTGGCATCGAACCTTGTATTTTGCGATGCAGACGACTTCCTATCTGCATCGCATCATACTGTGCTTTTGTTGAATGGCGATTATCAATATCACCGCTTCTAAGAATAAATTCTACCAGATTTCGCACTGAAATCCGCACTTGATTTTCAATCAGCTTATGCATTGATCTTTTCCTTTATGCAAAGTGCTCCTGTGCTGCGCCAAGTGCAATATCAAGCGCAGTCTTTTCTGGAATTTTTACTGTTACATTCGGAAGCTTCTTTTTTGCCATATTGGTGATTTGCTCGCGGAAAAATGTATTCTTTACATTGACACTTCCCCACAGCCATAAATCTGCCTGCAAAGCTTTTGCCTCTTGATTTGCAAAAAAGGCTTCATCCAGCTCACGTTTAATACGATTATCTGGCTTTCCTTCCATCTTACAGCATGTATCCCATACAAGTGCAAAAATCTTAGCCGCACACTCCTTTATAATTGTTTCTGCTGCCAGATCACCTTCCTCTGCCGCCTGTGCACATAAAACAGCCAGTCCTCCGACAGGACTCTTATCAAGCAAATGGTCATTTACATAAACGTCAGCCTGCTCCAATGTTTTAACACCTGTCGCATTTGCAATCTTCTTTGCAAGAATTGGACAATTGTTCCTTCCATCCAACCAATCTGCATACGCTTTAAATGCCTGAAGACCTATATCATATGCACTTCCTTCATCACTCAATACATGATTCCATCCACCGGTACGAAAAACTTCTCCTGCCTCATTTCTTCCATAACAAATAGAACCTGTTCCAGAAATTGTGACAAGCACAGGTCCTTTAGACAAATATAAAAAAAGTTCACAGTCATTTACAGCCAAAATACGCTCCTTTGCAAAGCCCATCTCCTCAAAGATGCTTCTCATCTGCATTTCCTGTTCCTTAGAGTCAATACCGCTCGCCGCAATGCATATGCCAAGACAATCAGAACTTTTTAGCTCATACTTTGAAAGAGCTGCGTCCATCAGCTTACGGTACTTCTCTCTTCCAAGCTCATATCCTTCTGTATTAAATGCACAGCCCTCACCTAAATATTCCCCAATCAGAGTCTTATCTTCCGCCGAAAACTTTACTCTTCCTGATGTTCCTCCAACATCTAATCCTGCATAAAACTTCATATGTATATCCTGCCTTTCTAAAAAATGTATTGCTTCTATATAATATAGGTTCATTTCTATTCATTACTGCGACAAATCCTATTATATCATACTTTTACAAATAAAGATACCCGGCCTGTAAAAGCCGGGTATTTTTATTTGTATTTACATTTATTGTTTTACCTTCAGAGTGTAAACTCTCTTTGTCGGCGTATATGTATTGCAGTAGATTGTATATCCATCAGCATTTACTTCTTCGCCTGAATAATGTCCCTTAAAATGATGCTCGCATGCACCTGGTCCAAACTCGATGCTTGTAAGTCCCTTTGTCATTGTTACATAATCATCTGACAGAACCATTGACTTTCCAGCCACTGTCTCCATGCAGAAATGATCATTCTCTAAAGTCGTTTGTGATGGCACACAAAGCTCCATACGAAGCGGCAAACGCTCTAACCCGTCTGTATCTACGCTGATTTCAAGACCATCTGCTAACTCTGTGATGACTACCTGAGTGTGAAGATCACTTGTAATCATAAGATCACGCTTTTTGTGATCCATCTGCCACCAGTCGCTTGTATTTTGCTTTTCCTTCCATGGCAGATAATACCAGCCTCTTGCTGTGTGTGAAAGAACAGTCTTTCCTTCCTGTACATCCATCTCATCTGGGACAAAATTACGAATCTCACAGTAGCTTTCGCCAATCTTTAAAAATGCTTCTAAACCATTTACGTTAAAGTACAAAAAGGCGCTTCGATTCTTCATAACAGTGTAGGAATAATTTTCTTTCTTCACACGAAGTACACCAGCTTCTTTGAAAAGCTTGTGGTATGTCTTTAAGAAACCACAATTTTCAAATGTATAATCAAGTGTCTTATCATAAATCATCAAAAGATGAAGACAATTTGGTGCCTGACGTCCAGTCTCAGCACAGCCCTTTATAATCTGATGTGCAGCACCATCAAATCGTGCATGTTCCTCTGGTGTCAGCTTGATAAAACCATCTGTGCCATCGTATGCAAGCAAATATAGGTACTGATACAGATACTTGTCCATAAAAATTTCTTTGCCCTGATCCTGACGTGTAGAGTTCTGAGTAAAGACCATATCATTTGGTTCAATGTAGTACATCATCATATTTAAATTGCGCTCTACATATCCCAAATACTTCACATCTTTTGAGCACTGATACATTGCCATCATTGCATTGTTGACAACAGCATTATAATTTCCGGTGGAACGCTCTGCATACTCACCCTCTGAATTGCCGTCAATGCCTTCCTGAAGGTATAAAACAGTGCGGTCCATAAGGCTCTTTGCAAACTCAGTATCATCAGCAAACAGTTTGGCTGCCTGCATAAGTGCGGCACAAATACCCCAGCGATGGTTCGGTGTATGGAATCCACCATCACGAATAGCCTCTGCTGCCATTCTCATAATAGCAAGATACTTTTTCTGAAGAATAGTTGTATCTGCTACATCCTGATATTTTTTCATCAGGCGATAGCCATCATTTAATCTTTTATAGCAAAAGCTTGTATCTGGTGCTGAGAAGAAATTACAGCACGGATAATCAATATAGCCGCTTTTTCTCTGAACACGTGCCACACCGTCTGCCGCCAGCTGCAGCGCTTCCATCAGCTTTTCGCTCTTATAATAGCGGCTTCTGCTGTTGAAATATAATGCCAGTGCCGTTGCCATCATATAGATCGTTGGCTTTGCCTCGATCACGTCTCCGCGCATCAGTCCATAACATAAATCGTTCTTATCCTTAATCTGCAAAAACAGCATTTCATCTACACGATGTTCCTCGCTGCGAATCAGATAATCAATATAACGCTTCATTTTCTATACTCCTCCAGCTATTTAGCTGTTTTTATTTGCAAAGCTTCAGTGCTTCCATGAAGAACAAAATTGCAAGTGCCTGTCCATACGGCATAGGAATAAGCGGGATCTGCTTATAGAAATCCTTGCTCTCTCTTCCCATCGGTGTTCCGTAGGAAACCTGCTCTACCTTGCCCTCTTCACTGACACATTTTAAGATTGGTGCAAGCGCCTTCATTGCAGAATCTGCACATGACTTATCAACAATGCCAAGATCAACCGCACGAAGGATACCATATGCAAAACCACATGTTGCACTCGCCTCTACATAAGAGGTCGGATCGTCTACTAAAGTATGCCACATACCAGATTCATCCTGAAAACGCATCAGTGCGTTGACCTGAGCACGCTCGGACTCCTCTAAAATGCGGCGAACTGCTGTCGGGCACTCTACCATATCAAGAAATTCCGGAATTGCCATTGTAATCCAACAGTTTCCTCTGCCCCACAGTGCCTCTGCAAAATTGTGATGACCATCAAAAGTCCAGCCGTGGAACCACATGCCTGTCTTTTTGTCTGTCAGATACTTTACATGAAGAAGAAACTGATACTGCGCTTCTTCAATATATTCCTTCTTGCCGCGAATACGTCCCATATTAGCTAAAAACAATACTGTCATAAATAAAGTATCATCCCAAAGCTCACCATTATTAAGGGTATCAGAGGTCTTGTGCTGAAGACCGCCTTCCTCTGTGCGCAAAAAATCGTGCATAATGCTCTCAGCCCACTCGTCACAGATTGCCAGATACTCATCATTTTTCGTATACTCTGCAAAATAAGACATTGCAAGAAGAGGGGTTACAGTATTGATATTCTTTCCAGGAAGACCAACTTCCATTTGCTTCTCATAGAAACGCTTTAAAATGTCCAGATATTCCGGCTTCTTTGTCGCCTCAAACAGACGCCAGAATCCATATAAACCAACACCCTGCGTCCACTCCCAATGCTGGTATCTGCGAATATCATCGCCCTCCAGATTCTTCGTCTTCATATTCTCTAAAAACTGCTCATCATCCTCATACAATACAGTCTGAAAGCTTGCAATCACACGCTCTAGGGCATCCTTTACCTGAGCTGCTGTTACGTTCTCCATCGTCCCCGCTCCTTTTCTTTTATATTTTTGTTTGAACATACAAACATATTTCATGTAATCTGTTACACCTTATGCATAAACTGTTACACCTTATACTCAGTATACAAAATGACATACAAAATATCTATTTAAAATTTGTTTTCTTTTTCAATATTCCTTGCATATTTTGCTGTAAATCGGTATACTGATGTTACAGTTTTATAAATAATATTGGAGGTTTCAATGGATCATCCACTTCAGCTTAAATATCAACGCAATTACAGCATTATTATAAATGACTGTGATGTTTCTCTTTTTTATTATTTTGATTACGGAGAGCGCTATAAGCAAATTAACATGGAGTTTCAGCACTCACACCGTTTTCATGAGATCACAATTCCGCTTTCTCCTGATACGACACATTTTATTGAGGGTGTGCCATATTCTCTTGAGGAAGGCGATATTGTGCTTCTGCAGCCGACTATTCTTCACCGAACCGAATATCCAGCCGGACCACCAAGCAAACGACTTATTATTTCCTTCTGGTATCCGAAGGATCTGTTTGGCATGGCAGACTATTATCTGCCGCTTTTATCTATTTTTAATGCCCAGATTCCAATCTTTCGCTTTCCAGAGGAAATACGAAAACAGATTCTGGGCATTATCGATGAAATTTATACGTTTTCAAGACATCACGACTATCTGGCTCACCCAGAACAGCGGCTTATCATTCACTCGATGTTTATACAGTTTTTGTATGCAATTAAGCAAAACCAGGATAAAAATCTATATACCAATAAGTCGTCAGGCAACTCAGCAACGCAAAAAATCTACAGCATTACTTATTATATACACAGCCACTATGATGAGGAATTGTCGCTTGATTCCTTGGCTGACAGATTCTTTTTAAGCTCATGTTACCTGTCTCATCAGTTTAAAAAAGTGACTGGTTTTACACTGATAAGCTATATTCAAAAGGTACGCATTACTCGTGCAAGGGATCTTTTACTCTCAACTAATCACCCGATCTCTGAAATTGCACAGTCATGCGGCTTTCAAAGCTTTTCCCAGTTTAACAGAATTTTCCGCCAGACTTATGATCAGTCTCCATCTGCAATGCGTGCCAGCTCAACGACTATCACAAGTCAGCAGTCGAATGTGGAGTTTTAATATTTGTTTTCGCTTGCTGCGGCTAGCTCTTTTAACCACTTGCTCACAGTTTCAGCGTTACGATTGATAATCAGCTCCTGTGGAAAATCAAGCTCATCAAGAAGCTTTCTTGCACAATCATACACACCTACAAAAGCACTGAAATGAGCATCTGAATCGACACTTATAAAAGCACCATACTTTTTGCATTTTGCAATAATCTTGCGACAATTTGCAATAGAAGAAGGGCGCACATGGAATGTAGCCTCATTTAATTCAATTGCTTTGCCAAGGCGTGCCGCCTCTTTAATTACAGTATCATGGTCATACGGATACTGTGCTGTTCCGCTGTGGCCTAAAATATGGATTTTCGGATTTTTAAGTGCCTGCATGTAAGCATTTGTATGCTGTTCAACTGTTCCTGCCTTAAAGGTCTGCTCATGGAATGATGCCACAATGCACTCAAGACGTCCGAGTGTATGCTCTGTAAGATCAATATGTCCCTCGTAATCTACAATATTTGCCTCAGCACCCTTCCAAACCTTTACACCGTGGATATACTCAGGCAAAATTCTCATATTAGAAAAATGACCTTCATACGGTGCGTCAGGCATTGACGGTCCATGATCACTCATATTGATTCCTTCAAGACCGTTTGCAAATGCACCGCGGCAGTTTTCCTCTAGCGTGCTGTAGGCATGTGTGCTTGCAAGCGTATGTGTATGAAGGTCTGTCTTTATCTCATAATTTCTCATAGTTTTCTCCTTTCTGCACGTATACCGCCGTCTTTTAATGCTTCAAGAAGCATCACATCATTGTAAAGACAGTGCATACGTTCTGGGTAATCTACATCCTCATGAAAATGGCCAAACAGCCAGTACTGATAAGAAACCGACTGCCATACGTGTTCTAAAATTTTATTTGTCACTGACAGATCCTTATCTGGAAACCATGCCTTTACCATGCACTCTGGAACTGTATGTGTTAAAATCAAATCAAATGTATCATCATTTTCCTGCAATGATTTTAAAATTAGCTTTTCATCCTCTTTTGACAGATCTTCATCTTTCTGCCAGATATCAGGATGGTTTTTCTTATAACCAGGGCCGGTTGTGCTTCCTCCGATTAAAAGCATAGAAAATCCGTCGATTTTACATACACTTCCTCTTTTCAGGTAGTAAATGCCATCTGATGCCTTCATTGTATTTTCTGCTGTTAGGCTGCATCCGCTCTTTTGAAAAAGTAATTCATTTTCACTATCACTAATCTTAGGAAGTCTTTTTAATACATCATAATCTTCATGATTACCATCAATAAAGAAAACAGGATATGGCAGCTTTTTTATATATTCTGGCAGTTTCATCTCCTCTTCTGGCTTTGTGTCTTTGCGATTATCTGTGAAATCGCCGCAGATAAAAAGTGCACGAATACCAGTAAGCTTTTTTAGTCCTGTCTCCATAATCTTTTGCCGTTCTGCATTGGATGGAAAATGCACGTCGCTGATTACTGCTATCATCTTGTTTCCTCCTTATAAAGTAAGAAAGCGGGAGCCGTGTAAGCCCCCGCTTTCTGTATTGTATATTCGCTTATATTTTGCTTATATTGTTACAACTTATTCTGCAGCAGCAATCTCTTCATCATACAGAGCAGCTCTTCCCTCGATAATGTCAGTCAGACCTGCATTGTCCATATCACTCTTTAACTGAGCCTCTAAGGAATCAAACTCATCTGGCTTGCAGCTGATCAGTCTGTATACATACTCGATCAGATCAGAACGAATCTGAGTACCATACTCGTTCTCTGCCTCAGCATTGATAGAGAATACTGGATAACGATACTTGCCGATTGCAACTGTCTCATAGAAGTTCTCATACCACTCCTTGGAGTCGATCGGATCCTTACCCATAGCACTCTCAACAATACCAGCCTCATCATCCATGAATGCGAAATGCTTGTTTACGATGTTGTAATCATCAAGTGTTCCCTTGTAGCCCATAGTACTTAACTCATCAGCAGTAAATGCAACCGGAACACCATTCTCACTAACCTCATGCTCTGGTGTGTAAGCTACGTTCTCTGCATTAACCGGATCTGCTAACCAGTTCAGATAAGTCATGCACGCATCAACCTTATCCTCGCTTGCTGCCGGAACCATGATCCACATACCATACATCTGCTCGTATACGTTACGGATATCTCCGTTCTCCTGAGTGAAGCACTCAACCGGAACGAATGTGGACTTGTCAAGGTCATTATTTAAAGTGTGAATATTCTCCCACTGAGTAGAGTTATCAGAATGCAACCTTACCAGCTGCAATGTTTGACTTATGTACGGACTCATCTGTATCAGTAGCAAAATCCTGAACGATAATGCCATCATTGTACAGCTGGTTCATCTCTCTAATACCGTCTAATGCGCCGTCATGAGCTACGATATAGTTCTCGCTGTAAGTAAACTCATCCTTCTCATCCTCGAAGGTTACATAGGAACCAACGAAGTTCAGATACATCTTCTCTGTATCCTGACGTCCGCCCATGCTCCACGGAATCATATCCGGATACTTCTCATGAATTGCGTACAGATCATCAATCAGCTCCTGCTTTGTAGTCGGAACCTCAAGTCCCATCTCATCAAGGATATCCTTGCGGATGTAAGCGGTATGACGCGGATTCTCAGTTCCTCTCTTTGAAAGAAGCGCATACTGAGCACCATCATACTCACCCATGTTCTGAACCTCACCAGCATACTCCTGAATATTGGTTCCGATTGTCTCATAAGCCTCTGTCAGATCAGCCAGACCACCCAGATTTGCGTAATTTAAGAATACGTTCTGGTCATAGGAGAAAATGATATCAGGTGCATTTCCACCAGTCATCATAGTTGTCAGAACATCCTCACTGGTAGATCTTGGAACAGCTACGAACTCAACCTGCAGACCCAGATCTGCAACCTGCTCGTTGATCCACTCGCTCATCTTGTTCTCCTCAACAGTCATACCCTGCGGAGCATCTCCACGGTCCCACAGCATAACACGAATTGTAGTGGTTTCGTCTGCCATTGCCGGAATCACGCCCATGCTTGTTACTGCCATTGCTGCTGTAAGAGCTACTGTAGCTGATTTTCTCATCTTTCTCATTGTAAACTCCTCCTAAAAGATTTTTTATGATGTCACTGCCCGTCTGGCTAAATCCAGACAGCGCAGACACTCACTTTGAAAAAATATTGTGTAAAAATCAACCCTTTACTGCACCCAGCATAATACCCTGAGTGAAGAATCTCTGGATGAATGGATATACAACTAACATTGGAGTCATGGACAGCGTAATACTTGCTGCCTTGATATTCTCTGCTACAAGCTGTGTTGTACCACTCTCCTCAGACTGAACATTTACAGCCTCGATCATCTGCTTTAACGCCATCTGAACAGTATGAAGACCTGTCTTTTGTACATAGTACAGCTGATCATCAATACCATTCCAACGACCTACTGCGTAGAACAGACAAAGAGTTGCGATAGTCGGTACACAAAGCGGAATTGCGATACGGTACATAATCTTGAACTCACCGCATCCATCAATACGTGCTGCCTCAATAATGTCGATCGGGAATGCTCTTGCATTCTGACGGAACATCATGATCATGAATGGTGTAGAAAGGATCGGAAGGATAAAACCTACCGCTGTATTTAAGAGTCCTGCTTTGGAGAACATCTTAAATAAAGGAACCATTGTTGCAACCTGTGGAACCATCATGGCAAGAAGCAGGATGGAAAACAGTCTGTCTTTCCATCTGTCATGATATACTTCAAATCCATAACCTGCGATGGAGCAGATCAGAAGGCAGAGTACAGTAGTAAGGACCGCATAAAACAGAGAGTTTCCAAGTGCTCTCCACAGCGGCTGCTGTGCAGTCAGGTTCTTAAAGTTTTCCATAAAATATGTACCTGGAAGAATCCGGCCTCTGGATACATCAGTAGTTGTATTAGTTGCTGCGGAGATCATCCAGTACAGTGGAAATACAGAGATAAATGATACGATGATCAGAAAAATATATGTAGGGATCAATCTTCTCTGAATTGCGGATTTATTCTTTTTCTCAGTCACGTGTATCACCTACTTTCAAATTGATAAAGGCCAGGATCGCTACCATGATAAATATGATAAATGACATTGCTGCCGCATATCCGAAGTTTGGCACATTGATAAAGCATGTATTATAAACATAATGGGACATTGTGATGGTAGTGTTCGCCGGGCCACCTTTTGTCAGGTTGACAGACTCGTCGAACAACTGCAGTGTACCATTGATTGACATGATAAATGTCATGATAATTGTCGGTTTCAGAAGTGGTACGGTAATTTTCCAGAAAGTCTTCCAGCCATTGGCACCATCGATCTTTGCTGCCTCGTATACAGAAT
>OGRO01003540.1_pt1 | contig 11094 bp, 11 predicted proteins | sample 1553451 | NCBI WGS metagenome assembly OGRO01 (sample SAMEA2580021, study PRJEB22360) | human gut metagenome
TTTTTAAATGACTATAAATCAATAGGTAGTATATGTTCTGGCGGAAGATATAATAATTTAAGCGAATATTACACAGATAAAAAACTTCCAGGAGTTGGAATGTCTATTGGCTTAACAAGACTATTCTTTATCCTAAACGATATGAACTTAATAAAAGTTCAAAGAAAATCAATATCAAAAGTATTAGTAGTATCTATGGTGTCAGACTTAAGCCAAGCAATAGAAACAGCAAACAAACTAAGAGAAGCTGGCATAAATACAGAAGTATATTTTGATGATAAGAAAATAAAAGCAAAATTCAAATATGCAGATAAATTAAGAATACCTTATGTAATAGTTATAGGAGAAGACGAAATAAAATCAGGAACATTAACATTAAAAAATATGGAAACAGGTGAACAAGTAGGCAAAACAATAGAAGAAATTATTGAATTGATGAAGTAATTTAAGGAAGGAAATGATAAAAATGGAAAGAAAAAGAGGATTTGAAATAGCAAAAGGATTTGAAAATAGTAATATAAACTTACCAGTAAGAAAAACAAAATATTCAGCAGGATATGATATAGAGGCTGCAGAGGATACAGTTATACCAAGCTTTAAAAAAGGAATGAAACCAACACTTGTAAAAACAGGAATTAAAGCATATATGGGAGAAGATGAAGTTTTAATATTAGCTAATAGAAGCTCAAATCCAGGTAAAAAAGGCTTAATACTAGCAAACAGTATAGGAGTAATAGATAGTGACTACTATGGAAATCCAGACAATGATGGGCACATAATGTTTGCTTTCTATAATATTAAAGATGAAGATATAGAAATAAAAAAAGGTGACGCAATAGGACAAGGAATTTTTCAAAAATTTTTAATAACTGATAATGATGTAAGCCAAGGTCAAAGAACAGGAGGGTTTGGCTCAACAAGCAAATAATTATAAAAAATTATTGCAAAAAATAAAATAATGTAATACAATTTAATTTAAGTAAGATAAAAATATTTTAAATATTTTTTAGGAGGCAAAAGATGAAAAAAGAGCGAGGATCTATAACTATAATTACACTAACTACCATTTTATTTTTAATTTCATTTTTAATAAGTACTTATATAATAATAGCAAATAAAAGACAAGCACAGGAAGAAATACGCAGAAAAACTGAGTTACTATATGAAAGTGATGTAGAAAACGCAGAAGAAATATATAATGGTTACTTTGCAGATGCAAATACTGTAATCCCAATAAGCAATGTAGACCAATTATTAAAAATTGGAACAAACAAATATATTGTATCAGGAAATAAAGTATATAAATGCACACCAAGTGCAAGGTATAAGCTAGTAACATCCTTAAAATTCAATGTAAAAGATTATTTAACAAAATATCCAGACTCTTTTTTTGAATTAACCTATAAAAAACCGCAAACAACAACCACTACAACAACGGCTGCAGCAAAAAGAAGCAGCACTCTTTACATGGTAGAGCTGGCTATGATGATTGCCATTATTCTGCTCATGTCCTTTACCCCGCTGGGCTACCTTCGTACTCCCGGCTTATCCATCACTCTTCTCACCATCCCGGTAGCTGTAGGAGCTATCATCCTCGGACCGAAAGGTGGTGCTGTATGCGGACTTGCTTTCGGTGCAACCAGCTTCTATATGGCTGTCACAGGAAGTTCAGCTTTCGCTGCCGCACTTTTTAACATTAATCCATTTGGCACTTTTATTGTATGTATCGTGGCACGTGTGCTGGAAGGATGGATCACAGGACTTATTTTCGCAGCATTATATAAATCACCGGCGAAGAAATTTTCCCATTACGTTGCTTCACTGGCATGCCCGTTACTGAATACTTTCTTCTTCATGGGCTTTTTATGTCTCTTCTTCTACAACACAGATTACATTCAGGGTATTGTTTCCAGTCTTGGAGTAAGCAATCCTGTTGTCTTCGTTGCTGCTTTTGTGGGCGTTCAGGGACTGATCGAAGCGGGCTTCTGCTTTGTAGTGGGAAGCATCGTTTCCAAGGCACTTTCTGTGGCACTGAAACGTGCATAATCTTTAAAAGAACAGCCTTTTAATTCTGCTGTTCCGGAAGGTTCACTAAAAATCCCTGACTACATTGTCACTGTAGTCAGGTTTTTTTTTATCAAAAGGAGATTTTTATGTCATTACTAAAAGAGATTTCTATTACAGAGCTTTCAAATTTACGCATCGGTCATACTTCTGACCATGATGCGAAGACCGGTGTAACTGTTCTTTATTTTCCAAATGGAGCAAAAGCAGGCTGCGATATAAGCGGAGGCGGCCCTGCTTCCAGAGAAACTCCTCTCACCTCTCCTGTCACTGCCGACAATCCCATCAATGCTATTGTCTTGTCCGGAGGTTCTGCCTATGGACTGGCTGCTGCTGACGGTGTGATGAACTATCTGGAATCACAAAATATCGGTTATAACACCGGTGCAGCCCTGGTTCCTCTTGTATGCCAGTCCTGTATCTATGACCTCTCTTACGGAAATCCTAAAATACGTCCAACTGCAAAAATGGGCGAAGAAGCCTGCCGTCAGGCATTTGCAGGAACAGATACCAGAACCGGAAATATCGGTGCAGGTACCGGTGCAACTGTGGGAAAACTTTACGGTATGAAACAATCCATGAAGTCAGGTCTTGGTATTGCCGCTGTATCTGTGAAAAATTTCCAGATGGCTGCAATTGTCGTTGTCAATGCACTGGGAGATATCTTTAGTCCACAAAATGGTCAGAAAATTGCAGGGCTGAAAACGCCTGACAGAAGCGGGTTTCTGGACAGTGTCCACGAATTATACCGCTTTATGACACCTCATGACCAGTTTACCGGCAATACCACCATCGGAGCTGTAATCACCAATGGGGCATTTTCAAAGGCTGAACTGAATAAAATTGCCTCTATGACCCGCTGTGCCTATGCCAGATGCATCAATCCTGTAGCAACTATGGCTGACGGTGATTCCATCTATGCTGCCAGCATTGGCGATGTTTCTGTAGATATCAATATGGCAGGAACTCTCGCCGCAGAAGTCATGGCTCAGGCTATCCAAAATGCCATCCATACTTCCCAGATCCAGGATGAAGAATTTCTGAAATATGTATAACAGTCCGCTATAAAAGCGCAGAGAAAAAGTATCATCTCTGCGCTTTTATTCTTCCTGTCTGTCTTCATTTTTCATCTGTGCTCTGGTTTTTCTCCAAGCCAGAGCTGTACATTTGCTTCCCGTTCCCTTGCCAGATCACCAATAGTACGGATTCCCTGATTCAGAAGCTTCTGCTCGGAGGCTTTTCCCAGAAATAACATGTTACGGACAGGAAGTGGCCACATTTTCTCCGGTATTTCGTCCGGGAACAGCGTGTGTACTCTGTCCGTTTCTTTGGATTTCCTCCCACACAGGAGGGAATCTCCCTGAGATCCGGCAGCCCCTGGCTTACCCTTCTGGCTGACTCCCAGGAAAGAAATGCGCTGTTTACATCAATATGAAAAATTAATCGTTCCATACTTTTTAATATATCTCAATCATATTTTTGCAGACTTCCAATCATCTTAATCCCCATTATCATCAACACAGGGAAAATCAGTGCCGCAAAGATTCCAAGTTTCAGATTATCATTCAGTGCTCCTGAAATCATCCCCACATAGGTTGGTCCGGATGAGCATCCCACATCTCCAGCAAGGGCAAGGAGGGCAAACAAGGCTGTTCCGCCACGCTTTACTGAGGCAGCCGCCATGCTGAAGGTTCCCGGCCACATAATACCTACAGACAGACCGCAAACCGCACATCCAAGGATTCCCAACGCAGGTACCGGGATAAATGCGATCATCAGATAGGAAACCATGCACAGAACTGCACTGTATTGCATAAAGCGTTCCAGATTGATTTTATCTCCAAATTTCCCATAAAATGCCCTTGAGCTTCCCATAAGAATTGCAAACGCCATGGGACCTGCCAGATCTCCGATAGTTTTATTGATTCCAAAGCTTTTCTCAGCCAGAGTAGAAGCCCACTGGCTTACCGCCTGCTCACTGGCTCCTGCACAGAGCATCATTAACATCAGAACCCAGAAGATTTTTTTCTTAAAAAGCTCTCCCATAGTCAGCCCCTTTTCACCCTCATCCAGCAGTGGAGCAATGGGAACTCTGGTAAAAAGGATTCCATTTGCAATGGGAATCAATGCCCACACCAGCGCCATATATTTCCAGTTTGCAATCCCGAAAATACGAAAGAATAATGTAGAAAGAAGTACCACTCCCACATGTCCCCAACAGTAAAAGGAATGAAGGAGACTCATTGCTTTTTCCTTATTATCTGTAGGGCAGGCTTCCACCACAGGACTTACCAGCACCTCCAGCAATCCGCCTCCGATGGCATAGATCATAACTGCAATGAGAAGTCCCACAAACGGATCTCCCAGGCACTCCGGCAATACTGTGAGCAAAATCAGACCTGCAGCCGCCATTGCATGTGCCAGGATCATAGATGCACGATAACCTATTCTGTCCACAAATCCAATCGATGCCAGATCTACCAGCAACTGGATCCCGAAATTAAATGTAACCAGAAGTGTGATCTTCTGCAGCGAAATCCCATAACTGCCCTGAAATGTCAGAAACAGCAGAGGAACGAAATTGTTCACAATGGCCTGCACTACATATCCGATAAAACAGGCCTGCACTGTTCTGTTGTAATTTGTTTTCATCCGATGTTATATCCTCCAATCTGAAATTTATTAGTTACTGAGAACGGAGTAAGCAGTAACAATTTATTACGCTGATATCGTTCAGGCATTCTCATTCACCAAATTCTGCACCTTCACAGTTCTATCAATCAATAATGACAGTGTATCACAGATTCTTTCTTTTTTCTTTCATTATATTTTGAAAATCCTATAAATTTTTATGTTATTTTGACTTTTTCTCATATAACAATTCTATACACTCTAACAGGTAATCCATCAATCCAATTCAAAATATTTCCCGCAAAAAAAGATGTGTACCATACCATTTCTGACACCATACACATCTCAAAATAAACACTTCTTATCTTCTGTACTCCGCAGTCAGGTCTTTAATAACCTCTCCTGCAATAATCAGCCCGGCGACAGACGGCACAAAGGCCACACTCCCCGGAATATCTCTGCGCTCCGTACACTTATGCGTAGCACCTGGAGGACAAATACAATGCGACCTGCAGCTGATCGCCATATCTTCAATTGGTCTGATCGGCTGTTCCTCTGAATAAACAACCTTCAGTTTCTTCACACCACGCTTCTTCAGCTCTCTACGCATAACCTTCGCCAGCGGACACACCTTCGTCTTATAGATATCCGCCACCCGAAACGCACTGGCATCCAGCTTATTTCCGGCACCCATACTGCTGATAACAGGAGTCCCTGCCTCCTTTGCACGCATGATCAGTTCAATCTTCGCAGTCACTGTGTCCACAGCATCTACCACATAATCATACTCACTAAAATCGAAATCAGCAGCATTCTCCGGAAGATAAAAACAGTTATGGATTCTCACATCTGCTTTCGGATTAATGTCCAGGATCCTGTCCCGCATCACCTCTGTTTTATATTGACCAACAGTTTTCCTGGTGGCAATAATCTGTCTGTTAAGATTCGTCAGGCATACTTTGTCATCATCGATCAGATCAAAGGTCCCCACACCGCTTCTGACCAATGCTTCACATACATATCCTCCAACCCCTCCGATTCCAAACACTGCCACACGGGAGTTCTCCAGTTTATTCATTGCTTCTTTTCCCAGAAGAAGCTCTGTTCTTGAAAATTGATTCAACATAATATCTCCATTTCATTCGGTATTGACCGACTATCTGCCTGCCTTTCTTCTACTTCATTATTTCTGGTCTGTTCTGCTTTGCTGCCTGTAATGTAAGCAGCTCTGCATGCCAGAAACAAAAAAACAAGGAGCAGAAACCAAAGCCAGAGCTTTCTTTTGTTTTTTATGAGCAACCGTTTCATAATCTGCATCACTATTCCTTAATATATTATTTTCAGATACCAGAGTTGCAACATACTTCCATCACAGATTTCTTATGATATCTTTACTTCTATAATGCGTCAAGTATATCATAGAAAGAAAAATCCTGCAATGAAGAAACTCTGTTACTGTACATGAAGTGAACAGTGCTGAGTGAAATTCACAAACCGGAAGTGCTTATCCATCTCATCACCAATCAATCCAATTACTTTTCCCATGGTAAATGCCGCCATCACTGTTCCGATTCCCAGTCCGTTGATATGCCCCAGGATCAGCCCTGTCATACAGGCAGTAATCATCAGACAGATCACATCAAAAGAAACCTTGATCTTAGAATATTTCACCTTTATAATCTCTGACAGTTCACGAGGAAACAGATCTGTAGGAATAATCGGCAGACCGCATCTGTTAGAAAGTGCGATCCCTATACAGATCAGCAGATAACTGATCACAAAATATAACACTCTGAGTGGAATTGTCTTTGGCAGGATATTGATCCATGCCTCATTAACATCCAAAAGCTCACTGAATGCAAATCCAACCAGAAAACTGCACAGATAAGCAGGTACAAATTTTTTTCTCAGTATCATCAGACTTAAGATCAGAAGTGCCTGAAAAATATAAGTCCATGTTCCCAGTGTAATTACCGGAAATACTTTTTCAAATGCATAAGGAACACTGGATATGGCAGATATTCCTGAACCAGAATACAGCATCAGAATAACAGCAAGACTGTTGATCATGACTGCTATCACCAATGCCAGCTCTCCTCTGAAAATATGTCTCGAATCTTCTTCCTCATTTGTTTTCATAACAATTCTCTCCTCTAACACAAGCAAGGGACTGCTGTCAGAAAATATTTTCTGTCATACTTTTCTGACGGCAGACCCCTGTGTCTTTTACATCTTATATTTTCTGAAAATACTATTTTTTATCGAATCAGGCAAGTTTCCCACTTCAACTACTGATATTTTCCTGACTTACTCAACCGTGCAGACGCGGATCAGGTTTGTTCTTCCCGGAATTCCAAGCGGTACACCACCGGCAAATACAATAGTGTCACCAACTTTTACAAGTTTATGCTTCTGTGCTGCTTCGATTGCTCTCAGGCAAAGGATCTCAGAACTGTATTCTTCTTTGATCAGCATCGGGTAAACACCCCAGGACAGATTCAGCTGGCGAAGAACTCTCTCAGAGCTTGTACATGCACCGATCAGACATCCTGGTCTGTGTTTGGACATCATATGAGCTGTACTTCCGGATTTTGTCACTGCAAGGATTGCACTGGCCTTCAAGTCGATTGCTGTCAGGCAGGTTGCATGTGCGATTGCATTTGTAATATCCGGATTCTCATTTCTGTCTGTTTTCTTAAAGATTGTATTGTAATCAATATTCTGTTCCATATGTTCTGCAATACGGCTCATCATCTGAAGTGCCTGTACCGGATATTTACCAGCTGCGGTTTCTCCTGAAAGCATAGTTGCACTTGTTCCCTGAAAAATCGCATTGGCAACGTCTGTAGCCTCTGCACGGGTTGGTCTCGGATGAGAGATCATGGAGTCAAGCATCTGTGTTGCTGTAATAACCGGTTTTCCTGCTGTGTAAACTTTCTGGATGATTTTCTGCTGGATAACAGGTACATATTCCGGCGGGATCTCAACACCCATGTCACCTCTGGCGATCATGATGCCATCTGCTGCTTCAATAATCTCGTCGATATTGTCAACGCCCTGCTGGTTCTCAATCTTTGCAATGATCTGAATCTCTTCACCGCCGTTTTCTTTCAGGATTTTTCTTACTTCGCGGATATCGTTTGCAGTACGTGTAAAAGATGCTGCAACGAAATCAAATCCTTCCTGGATACCGAAGAGAAGATCATCATGGTCTTTTTTACTGATGAATGGCATCTTCAGGTTTGCACCCGGAACATTGACACCCTTCTTGTCGCCAATCACACCTGCATTAATAACCTTGCAGACAATGTCCTTTCCTGAGATGTCCTGAACCTCCAGGTCTACAAGTCCATCATCAACCAGAATATGTCCGCCCGGCTGCACATCCTTATAAAGCTCTTTATAAGTAATGCTTACGCACTCATTAGTTCCTTCAATATCTTTATTTGTAAATGTAAATATCTGTCCTTCTTCCAGAGAAACCTTGCCATCCTTGAAGCATCCAAGTCTGATCTCCGGTCCCTTTGTATCAAGAAGTGCTGCAACAGGTCTGTCATATTTCTTGCGAAGTTCTCTCAGTTTCTGGATACGGCCTCTCTGCTCATCGTGAGGTCCATGTGAGAAGTTGAAACGTGCTACGTCCATTCCCTCTCTCACAAGCTGCTCCATAACATCGCCCTTATCAGTAGACGGTCCCATTGTACAGATAATTTTGGTTTTTCTCATTTAATCTTTCCCTCCAAACTGTCAACTCAATTTTATCTATTTTATTCCTGTAAAATAATGTAATAAAATGTTACCTGTTTCTATAAATGAAAACATTAAATCAAATAAAAATTACCATTATTGAGACTATCTGTCAATATAGAATTTCGACTTATTTTTGTTGATATTTGACAAAAAAATAACATACTTTTGTTGCAAATATCACATATATTTTTACTGATCCGACAGTTGGAAAATTTTTCACTCATTCTTATCAGAATCCAAAATCTGCATAGTCTTCCGGCAGAAATCTGTGGTAAATGATATGGCATCCTTCATCTTTAAAACAATAATAATAAGGATCTGATCCGTCATCAAAGCGGATCATCACATCAAACTCCTCGTTATCCATTGGTTCAGTAATGATTTTATCTGAATAAGAATGGAACAGTTCTTTAATTTCCTCTATCGTACATCCATGTCTGCCAACCAGTTCGATCAATGCCTTGATAAATTCATTCTCTTTCATATTATTATGTACATATTCGGAAGCTTTTTCCGAAACAGTGAAGCAGAAACGATCTCCTCTGTGTGATACTGCTACTTCACCAAATTTCTCTTCTATATAAGAAGGAAAATCTTTTAAAATCTCCATCATGCCTGCAGCATCCGTCTCATTGCCAAAGAAATGATTCAGGGAACTGAGCGGATAATAAAGGCTGATCTTCTCCTTCATATATCCAAGCTTCGCCTGTTCCTCTTTGATCACATCGATCAGACTGGTTTCTAATCTGTTATAGTTCATTTATTTTCCCTCCTGAAAATCTATCCTTTTGCTTTTTCTGGTTAATATTTTATCAGACATTGCCCGAAAATCAATGCATTTCTTTTTCAATTGTACGCCCGTCAAAACAATTTCAATGTTTTCTTTTTCATACAAAAATAAAGACCTTGCGAAACTGTCCTTTTTTTCTCCCTCTGACAAATCACTCTGGCTGAATGAAACAAAGCAGACAAAACCATCCCCTTCGTTGCTTTTTTAACCAAATAACTGCTTGATTCGGTTAAAAAAACAGCGTTCCGAATATTATTTATATCCGAAACGCTGTCATTATTCCAATTATTTCATTATGTATTTAATCCCAGTTCTTACGTCCGTAACGAAGTGTCACATCATATATTTCCTTCTGGAGTTTCTTTGTAAGATCTCTCTTCTTGATTCTCCACTTCCAGTTCGTACCAACTGTAGATGGTTTATTCATTCGGAATCTGTTGTCCAGTCCCATATAGTCCTGCATTGGGATAACGCAGACACGCGCAGCACTGCGCATGATCAGACTGATGAAACACTTATACAGTTCTTCTTCCGGTGTTGCATGATCACACAGATAATCTCTCGCCAGTTTTCTCTCAGCTGCTGTGATGCTCTTCCACCATCCCACGATAGTTTCATTATCATGGGTTCCTGTATATGCCACGCAGTTCTCCGGATAATTATGTGGCAGATAATCACTGGCACATCCGGAATCTCTGGAGTCAAACGCAAATTCCAGAACCTTCATTCCCGGGAAGCCGCTCTCATATACCAGATGACGTACAGAATCTGTCATATATCCTAAGTCCTCTGCGATAACCTGCTTCCATCCAAGCGCCTGTTCGATCTTACGGAACAGATCAATTCCGGGACCCTTTTCCCAGTGTCCGCCTCTTGCATCTTTATCTCCGTATGGAATAGAGAAATATTCATCAAATCCACGGAAATGATCGATTCGCACAACATCATACAGTCTGAAGCAGTAACTCATTCTGGAAATCCACCACTGATATCCTGTATTTCTGTGATAATCCCAGCGATACAGCGGATTTCCCCATAACTGACCGGTTGCAGAAAATCCATCCGGAGGGCATCCTGCTACTGCCAGCGGTACATTATCCTGATCCAGCTGGAACAGCTCCGGATGCGCCCATGCATCAGCACTGTCCATTGCAACATAAATCGGAATATCTCCAATGATCTGGATTCCTTTTGAATTTGCATAGGATTTCAGTTTCATCCACTGCTCATAGAACTTAAACTGCATATACTGCTGGAATTCAATATCAAAATAGAGTTCTTCACGATAATAATCCATGGCATTGTTCCAGCGGAGTCTGATATCCTCAGCCCATTTGGTCCATTCTACACCTTCGAAACGGTCTTTTACTGCCATAAACAGAGCATAATCTGACAGCCACCAGCTGTTCTCTGCTACGAATTTCTGATAGTCAGGATTCTTGCTGATATCACTGTTCTCGTATGCTTTTCTCAGAAGAGGATAACGGCCTTTGTAGATTTTTTCATAATCTACCTCATCAGGCTTCTTTCCCCAATTAACTTTCTCGCAGTCTTTCTTATCAAGAACTCCTTCTTCCACAAGTGTATCCAGATCAATAAAATATGGATTACCTGCAAATGTAGAGAAGGACTGATATGGAGAATCTCCATAGCTGGTCGGTCCCAATGGCAGAATCTGCCAGTAAGTCTGTCCGGCTTCCTTTAACCAGTCTACAAATTCATACGCACTTTTGGAAAAGCATCCGATCCCATAGTCTGACGGCAGGCTGCTGATCGGTAATAAAATTCCCGCTGATCTATTTTCCATAATTTCTCTCCTTTTGCATCCCTTGCTATGCTTTATTTGCATTATTTTATGC
>OGRO01003541.1_pt1 | contig 11092 bp, 9 predicted proteins | sample 1553451 | NCBI WGS metagenome assembly OGRO01 (sample SAMEA2580021, study PRJEB22360) | human gut metagenome
TTATAGAGAGGATGCAGAACACGATGTTTTACTTTGAGAACGACTACTGCGAGGGAGCCCATCCGGCCATCCTGCAAAAGCTGATGGAGACCAACTTTGAAAAGGTGTCCGGCTACGGCACCGACCCCTACTGTGCCAGCGCGAGGGAGAAGATCCGCGCCGCCTGTGCCTGCCCGGAAGCGGATGTGACCTTCATCTCCGGCGGCACCCAGACCAACGCCATCGTCATCGCGTCGATGCTGCACCGGTGGGAAGGGGTCGTGGCAGCTTCCACGGGCCATGTCAACGGCCACGAGGCCGGGGCCATCGAGTACACCGGCCACAAGGTGCTGGGCCTGCCCCACAAGAACGGCAAGCTGGACGCTGCCGACGTCCGCGACTTCTGCGCCACCTTCTACGCAGACGGAAACCACGACCACATGGTCTTCCCCGGCATGGTGTACATCTCCCACCCCACCGAGTACGGCACCCTTTATACCAAAGCCGAGCTGCAGGCGCTGTACGACGTCTGCCAGACGTACCACATGCCCCTCTTCGTGGACGGTGCCCGCCTAGGCTACGGTCTGGCGGCGGAGGGCACGGACGTCACCCTGCCCGACCTGGCCCAGTTGGCGGATGTCTTCTACATCGGCGGCACCAAGGTGGGTGCCCTCTGCGGCGAGGCCGTCGTCTTCCCTCATGGGGCGCCGGCACATTTCATGACCATGGTGAAGCAGCAGGGCGCTCTGCTGGCAAAGGGCCGCCTGCTGGGGCTTCAGTTCGATGTCCTCTTCACGGATGACCTGTACCAGACCATCAGCCGGAACGCCATCGCCACGGCCAACGCCCTGAAGCAGGGGCTGGCCGACAAGGGCTACCGCTTCTTCCTGGATTCGCCCACCAACCAGATCTTCATCGTTTTCTCCAACGAGCAGCTGGCGGCGCTGGAGGGCAAGGCCAAATTCGGCTTCTGGGAGAAGTTCGATGACACCCATACCGTCATGCGCATTGCCACCAGCTGGGCCACCCGGATGGAGGAGATCGACGGCCTGCTGGCCCTGCTGTAAGTGACAAACATCGGCCCGTCTCTTTGTGCAGGATGCGGATTGCAATTTCCGGCACAGTATGATATCTTTATTCAGATGAAGGTCGCGCTGTGTGCAGCGCAGAAAGAAGGGCAATGATATGGGCTTTTTTGATAAGCTGTTCGGCGGCAAGGGTGCAGCCGAGACGAAATTCAAGGGCGAAAAGAAGACGGTGATGATGCCGCTGGCAGGCAAGGTCATCCCGCTGGAGGAGCTGCCGGACGAGACGTTCGCATCGGCCATTCTGGGCGGCGGCTGCGGCATCGAACCCACGGGAGATACCGTTTACGCACCGTTTGACGGCACCGTCACTCAGGTGCCCGAAAGCCTGCACGCGGTGGGCCTGATGAGCGATGACGGCATTGAGCTGCTCATCCATGTGGGCATGGATACCGTGGAGATGAAGGGCAACGGCTTCACCACTCTGACGAAGGAAGGCTCCAAGGTCAAGGCGGGCACCCCGCTGCTCAAGGTCGACCTCGACGCCATCCGCGCCGCCGGTCATCCCACGGCAACGGCCATCATCGTGACCAACGGCGATGACCTGTCCGAAATGTCGGTCGTGGCCTCCGGCGACACCGCCATCGGTGTGCCGCTGCTCAAGTTCAAGGCATAAGTGTTCCCACCCGGAAGAGCTTCTTCCGGGTGTTTTTTTGCGGTCAGCGCCTTAAAAGTATGACTATTGAAAGAAAATGCCGCATTTGGTCTGTTTTTTTCTTGAAGCGGGGAACGGCTTGTGATAGGATAGACAAAGTGTGGGCCTGGGCCCGGTATCACCAAGGATTGTGAGGAAAGGTATTATGAAAACGAAAAAACCTGGTATGTCTTTAGCAAAACGAATGGCCATTTCGCTGGTCTGCGGCCTGGCGGCGGGCCTCGCCTTCATGTTCCTGCGCGAGAGCCTCATCTCCGGCGGGAAGAGTGAGATCTGGACCACGATCAACGATCTCCTGTTCCAGGACATCACCGCAGAGGGCGCAGAGCGCTCCTTCGGCATCTTCTATATCATTGGCCAGCTCTTTATTAAGGCGCTGCAGCTGGTCATCGTCCCGATGGTGTTCACCTCCATCGCGCTGGCCATCGGCAGCATTGCCGACACCCGCACCATGGGGCGCATCTCGGCCAAGACCCTGTTCTGGTTCCTGCTGTGCTCTTTCCTGGCTTTGCTGCTGGCCAGCAGCGTGGGCTACATCACCTTCTCGATGGGGCTGTTCAACACCCACATCGAGGGCCTGACCGAGGCCACCGGCTCCACCGGCTCCAACCCGCTGAACGTGGTGCTGAACATCATCCCCTCCAACATCATCACGGCCTTTGGCAGCAATGGTGCAGTCCTGAGCGCCGTCTTCCTGGCAGTGGCCACCGGCCTGAGCATGAATGCGCTGGGCGAGAGCCGCACCGCCACCCTGCGCCGCCTGCTGGGCGAGGTGAATGACGTGGTGGTCGTCTTCCTGAACTTCATCGTCAGCAAATTTGCTCCCTTTGCCGTCTTTGTGCTGCTCACCCGCACCTTTGCCATCTACGGCATCAACTACCTCAAGCCGGCACTGGTCTATGTGGTGGTCACGGTGATCCTGCTGCTGGTCTTCCTGGTGGTGGCCTACCCGCTGGTGATTGCTCTGGGTGCCAAGCTGAACCCCATCACCTTCATCCGCAAGATCGCCAATGTGGCTGTGTTCGGTTTCTCGACCTCGTCCAGCGCCGCCACCCTGCCCCTGAACATCAAGGTCTGCGAGGAGGAGTTCGGCGTGGATGAGAGCATCGCTTCCTTCGTGCTGCCTCTGGGCATGACCATCAACATGGACGGCACCGCCATCATGCAGGTCATCGCCACCGTCTTCATTGCGGGCTGCGCCGGTTATACAGTCACCCCCGGCCAGCTGGTGGTCGTGGCCCTGCTGGCTCTGCTGGCCTCGGTGGGCACCCCGGCTGCCCCCGGTGCAGGTGCCGTCATCCTCTTCACCATCCTGTCCGGCGTGGGCTTCGTCAACGACGGCGCTCTGCTGGCCTACTCCCTCATTCTGGCCATCAACCGTCCCATCGAGATGCTCGTCACCTCGCTGAACGTTGTCGGCGATGCCGTCGCCAGCATCTGTGTCGCCAGGAGCGAGGGCCTGCTGAAGGAAGAGGTCTACAACAAGTAATGGGATGAGGTTGTACCCCATCTGAAATCGAAAAAAGCTCCGTCCCCCTCGCTGCCTCAGCGAAACGGGACGGAGCTTTTCTTGTGGGTCGGTTACTGCACGCCGGTCAGTTCAGCGAGCTTGTGATAGATCTCGGTGTTATCGAAGACGCCGCGGAAGTTCTCTGCGCCGACGCCCTTGGCATAGAGGTTGACCATTGCGCCGGTGTGGGCATAGGTGGTGTGGTCCATGCCGGACTTATGGTTGATGGTGTGGCAGATGGCCATGGAGAACGGGATGTAGGTGCCGTAGAGCTCATAATCCTGCTGGCTCATCTTGCTCTGGGAAGAAGCGCCGACTTCCAGCGTCCGCTCGTAGGCCGTGCGGAGATTTGCCACCTCGTAGTCGGTCAGCAGCAGCTTGCCTGCGCTGGCGGCATCGGGGTCGGTGGGAAGCGTCAGGCCGAAGTTGGCCTTGACGTCGGCCATGGCTGCCTCGAACGGGGTCTTGTTCGCCACATAGCCCTGCACATAGGTGGAATCGAACTTGGCGTAGGACATCTTCTGGTGGGTCAGATTGGTCAGGAAGGTGTCGTAGTTGGTGGTCTTGTAGCCGATGGCCATGCCGCCGGTCTCGTGGTCGGCGGTGACGAGGATCAGAGTCTCGTTCGGGTGGGCGTTGTAGAAGTCCACAGCGGCCTGCACGGCGTTGCTCATCTCCAGAACATCGTGGATGGAAGCCGCGGCGTCGTTGGCGTGGCAGGCCCAGTCGATCTTGCCGGACTCGGTCATCAGGAAGAAGCCCTTCTTGTTTTCCAGCAGCTCGATGCCCTTCTTGACGTAGTCGGTCAGCTGCCACTCGCCAGCGGCGGCATCCATGGCGTAGTTCATGGCCTTGCCGTCGGCCAGGTTCTCGGCGATGATGAGGGTCTTGCCCGCACCGGCGGTCAGGGCTGCGGCCCCGGCCTGGGTGGTGACGACGTTGTAGCCGGCCTGTGCGGCAACTTCGTGGTTGTTGGGGCCGGTGCCGTCGCCGTTCACCTTCTGGAACTCGCCGCCGGCAAAGTACTCAAAGCCGGAATTGGCCAGCTCGATGCCGATCTGATAGTAGTTCTTGCGGGTGCTCTGGTGGGCGTAGAAGGCGGCCGGGGTGGCGTGGTCGATGTTGACGGAGGACACGACGCCGACCTTGTAGTTCTTCTGCCTGTGCAGCTTCTCGGCGATGGTCTCATAGGGCACATCGCGGGTCCAGGGGCACATGTTGATGACGCCGCTCTCGGTCTTGTTGCCAGTGGCGATGGAGGTTGCCGTGGAGGCGGAGTCCGGGCAGAAGGAGGTGCTGTCGTAGGTGGTCACGCTGCCGACTTCGGGGAAGGACGTGAAGCTCAGCTCGCCCTCGGTGACGGCACCGTTGTTCTCGGTGGTGCCTTTATAAAAACGTGCGGACTGGATCTGGGCGGTGCCCATGCCGTCGCCGATGAACAGGAAAACATATTTGGGCTTTTTGGTCAGGCCGAGGATGCAGTTCTCCTCCTCAGCAGCAGAGGCAGCCGGTGCGGCTGCGCTGGCGGCCACCGGGGCGGCGCTCAACAGACCGGCAGCCGATGCCACGGCACCGACCTTCAGGAAATTGCGGCGGGTGATCTTGCTCTCTTTCATAGCATTTATCCTCTCTTTTCGGTCCTCCCGGACCTGTCTTCGCAAACTCTCTGGGAACGGTTTCATTCTACCGTTTTATCCCGCTGCCCGAAACCATGGCCGGGAAAAGAGTGGGTAAAACCTTTGGGGCGGAACCGCCGGAAAGGTAAAGAAGAGGCTCGCTTTGTAAGTTTCTTGTGTTTTGCCGAAAACAGCGTCCGTGACAGCTCATTTCTTCAAAATTGAAATATTTTACGGTTTTATCACGAAATCGTCCTTATGGTCTGGCCGAAAAAATGGTATTATGGATGCAGATAAAAAATTTGAGAAAAGGAGAATTTCCCATGGCACAATTCGTGAACCTGAACCCCAGCTCCCTGCGCGAGCTGCACGTTGGCAACGAGCGGCTGGTCTCCTACAACGTCGAGATGACCGAAGTCACCGGCGGCACCTTCTGGAAGGCCTACACCCCCGCTCAGATCGCGGGCACAGAGCCGTTCGTCCTCAAGGGCGGCTTCCTCGGCAACGCGACCGCAAGCACCGACCTGATGCAGTATTATGATCCCATCGACCTCTCCGACAAGAAGCTGCGCAAGCTGGCCAAAGAGATCGGCCCGGCCTGGGTGCGCGTGTCCGGTACCTGGTCCACCAAGACCTATTACGACTTCGACGGCCATACGAACGGCGTCGTCCCGGAGGGCTACAACGCCATCCTGACCCGCGAGCAGTGGCTCGGTGTGCTGGATTTCTGCAAGGACATCGGCGCAAAGCTCCTGATCTCGGTGGCCGACTGTGAGGGTCTGCACCACGCCGACGAGCCCTGGAACCCCAGCCAGGCAGAGCAGATCTTTGCCCTGAGCAAGGAGTACGGCAAGGCCATCGACGCGGCTGAGTTCGTCAACGAGCCCAACCTGCTGGCCATGTCCGGCTGCCCCAAGGGCTACACTGCCGAGCAGTATGTCCGCGATCAGGACATCTTTATCCGCTGGCTGCATGAGAACTACCCCGACTGTTCCTTTGTCGGCCCCTGCTCCACCGAAGGTGTGCTGAAGAAGCACGGCGAGAAGGCACAGGGCGGCGGAGTCGGCGATATCCTGCCCCAGTGCTCGACTGACGACCTGATGAAGGGTGCCCAGGAGAAGCTGGACGTTTACAGCTACCACTATTACAATGGCGTGTCCGAGCGTCTGGAGCCTGTGATGCCGTTTGCCCACTGGAAAGCCGACAAGGCACACACCGAAGAGTATCTGGCGGTCGCCTCCAATATGGCAAAGTTCCACGCCGAAAAGCGGGACATCTACTGCCCCAACGGCGAAATGTGGGTCACCGAAGCAGGCGACGCGGGCGGCGGCGGCGACACCTGGGCTTCCACCTATCTGGATGTCTTCCGCACCCTGAACGAGCTGGGCAGCTTCTCGGTCGTGACCAAAGGCATCATCTTCCACAACACCCTGGCCTCCAGTGACTACGGTTATCTGAAGCCCGAAGTCTTTGACCCGCGCCCCAACTACTTCGCGGTGCTGCTCTGGAACCGTCTGATGGGCACCACCGTCTACGACGCCGCAGAGCCTATCCGCGAGGGCGCGCACGTCTACGCCCACTCCCGTGCGGACGGCAAGCCGGGCAAGGCGTATCTGGTCATCAACAACAGCCTGACGGAGACCACCACCGTCACCCTGCAGAAGGAAGCGGAGGTCTACCAGCTCTCCGCCGAGACCCTGCGCTCCCAGACCATGCTCTGCAACGGCAAGGCGCTGGTCCTGGGCGAAGGCGATGCGCTGCCGGAGATCGCCCCGGCAGCAGCTCCGGCGGGCGAACTCGTTCTGCCTGCTGCGACCTGCACGTTTATTGTGCTGTGATGTCTATATTATAAAGTTGTTATGGTGCTTTTCATCTTGACTTTTTAATGCAGATGGGTATAATAAAGGCAGAAAGTAAAGAGCTTTGATTCAAGAGGCTCACATCAGCAACAAGAAGCCCCTCGGTAGTGTCAGTACCGAGGGGCTTCCTGCTTGCTAGGGGTTAGTGCTTGCCGCTGCGGAACTGTTCGTCAAGCCACTTGCAGATATAGTCAGCAACTATACCTGCTGCGACGGACAGCGCGAAAGTAAAGAATGTATTCAAGAGACTCACCTCCTTTCCATAAAATGGGCCGGAGTGGAGCGGCATCTATAGAATATCACATCCTTCGACAAAATACAACACAAAAGCCCTGCCGCTTCCAAAGGAAAACGACAGGACTTTTGTGCGTCAAATCGTAAAACTTACTCGTTGATCTCCGGGAAGCCTTCCAGCTTGGACGTGCAGTGGGGGCAGCGGACGGCCCTGATGGCGATCTCGCTCTGGCAGTAGGGGCAGACCTTGGTGGTCGGCTCTGCGGGGGCCTCGTCCTCGGCTTTCTTCTTGCTGAACAGGGCGTTGAAGGTCTTCAGGACCAGGAACAGCACGAACGCCACGATGAGGAAGTTGCGGGAACTCAAGAGGTTTCGTTCGGTTTCGCTCAGACCTGATGGGCGGCGATCCACTGCTCCATTTCCTCGGCGATGGCCTTGATGGAACCATCGGTGAAGGGAACCTTCAGACCGGCTGTCTCGCACAGCTCCGCGTAGCTGGCCATACCGGCGCGGCGCACCAGTCGGAGGTAGCGCTGCCAAGCGTCCTTGTGGTCCTTGAGGCTGAGCAGGAAGAACTGCAGAGCGGCCATGGTGGACAGGCAGTAGTCGATATAATAGAACGGGCACTCATAGATGTGGAGCTGACGCTGCCAGCCTGCGCCGCGGCCGTAGAAGGGCAGGTTGTCGAAGTCGATCCAGGGGCGGTACTTGTGTTCCAGCTCCAGCCAGACGGCGTTCCGCTCGTCGGGGGTCAGGTCGGGGTTCTGGTACATCCGGTGCTGAAATTCATCCACGATGCAGCCATAGGCCAGGAAGAGGAAGCTGTCCTCGGCGTGGAGCAGGGCGTATTTCTCGGTGTCCTTGCCGAAGAGCAGGTGGTGCCAGGGGGCCGTCAGGAACTCCATGGCCATCGAGTGGATCTCGGCGCTCTCCATGCCGGGGCATTCCAGGTCGGCGGGGACTTTCGGGTCCCGCTCGGCCACATAGCCCTCAAAGGCATGGCCGCACTCGTGGGTCAGCACGTCCACGTCGGCGGAGGTGTTGTTCCAGTTGGCAAAGATGAAGGGGGCCTTGTAGGCGGGCAGGCTGGTCATATAGCCGCCGGACATCTTGCCGGGGCGGCTCTCGACATCGAATAGCTCGTTGTCCTGCATGAAGTCGATGAACGCGGCGGTCTCCGGGCTCAGCTCATGGTACATGGTGCGGGAGGCGGCCATCCGGGCGTCGTAGCCCTCGATGGGCCTGGGGTTGCCGTCCCGGAAGGAGACCGGCAGGTCGGTGAAGGTCAGGTGCTCGATGCCGGTGCGCTTTTTGCGCAGCTCGATGACCTTTTTCAGCTGGGGGACCACATCGTTGGCCACCTGGTCGCGGAACTTCCGGATCTCTTCCGGGCCGTAGCCGATGCGGTTCATCCGCACATAGGAAAGTTCACTGTAATCGTGATAGCCCAGGATCTTTGCCTGCTCGTTCAGGTTCTTGACGATCTTGGTGTACAGCTCGTCCAGTTCGGCGCGGTGGGCGTCGAAGTAACCGGCCTCGGCCTCGTAGGCGGCGCGGCGGACGGCGGGGTCCAGATTTTCCTTATAAGGGCCAAGCTGGGGGATGGTCAGCTGCTTGCCGTCGAACTCGACCAGTGCACCGCCGTAGACCTGCTGGTACTGGCTGACCAGCGCGTTGTACTCCTTCTGAAGGTCGATGGTGCGGTCGTCCATGCCCAGCACGGCGTTCTTCATGCCGGCCACGCAGGTGGTGCCGAAGGCATCGGTCAGGGCATCGACGTGGGGGTTGGCCAGGAAGGCCCGGCTGATCTCCACGCTGGCGTTCTGCACGGCGGGGCCGTTGGCATCGAAGAAGTCCTGCTCAGCCTTCCAGGCGGCGTCGCGGGTGTCGCAGGTGTAGTGGATGGAAGCCAGGTTGGCGGCGGTGTTGTAATCGGCAAATGCGCGGCTCTGCTCGTAGTAGACCGCGACCAGCGCTTCGCCGGAGGCAGCGGATTCGGCTTTGGCAGCCAGCTCCTTGCAGCGGGCCAGCAGCGCGTCGATGTCCGGGCGGGTGTAAGTCATCTCACGGAATTTCATAGACGGATACGTCCTTTCTATATCAAGTTTGTTCCATCTTATCACGTTTTGCGCTGACAGTCAAAGAAAACCGTGAATGACTTGACTTTTCATCACAGGCGCGTATAATAAAAGTGCAAAGGAAATTGAATCTCCATGAGATTCACAAAAAGCAAGAAGCCCCTCGGTACTGCGAATACCGAGGGGCTTCCTGTTTGCTGAGGGGTTAGTGCTTGCCGTTCACAAAGAACTGCTCGTCAAGCCACTTGCAGACGTAGTAAGCGGCTACGCTTGCTGCGACGGACAGCGCAAAGGAAATTACGTACTCCATGAGATTCACCTCCTTTCCATGAAAATGGGCCGGAGTGGAGCGGCACTTACAGGATATCACAAACTTCGACCAAAAGCAACGCAGGCAAGAAGAATGACATTTGGGCAGAACTTCTAAAAAAGAATGCCTCAAATTGTGAAATCTGTGGCAGAGGTGCGATTGAAACCGCCCGAAAAAAGGCATATAATAGCAGTATCAACAGAGTAAGACCATGCGCGTTAAGTGCCGCATCAACGGGGAGTTGTGCTGCGGACGAAGGGAGACCCGCGGTGCATGGTCTGCATCCCGCTGCTGCATGGACTTGGGTGCAGGCGAGACCGGCTGCGGCCTTGCCTGGAAGTGAAACTTGTTGGATTCACGCCCTCCTTTGTGCGGTTCGTCACAGGGGAGGGCGTTTTGTCTTCTCCTGCATCATCCGGAATGGAGGATCAACGATGAATCATTCCAAATTGTCCGTTCGTACCCTGACGATGCTGGCCCTGCTCACGGCCATGAGCATCATCTTTGCCCGCGTGTTCACGGTGTCCACCGGATTCCTGCGGTTCAACCTGGGCGCTCTGCCCACCCACCTGGCAGCAGTCTGGTTCGGCCCGGCGGGCGGTTTTGTCGTGGGCGCAGTGGCCGACATGATCGGCGGCACCCTGTCCGGCTATTCCATCAACCCACTCATCACGCTGGGAGCCGGTTCAGTGGGTCTGGTGTCTGGTCTGCTGTACCGGTCTCTGCATGAGATGCGCCTGGGCCTGCGGCTGCAGATCAGCATTCTGGCGGGCCATCTGGTGGGCTCTGTGGTCATCAACTCGCTGGCCCTCCACCTCTTCTACGGCTACCAGTGGGCGCTGCTGGCTGCCCGCATCCCCAACGCGCTGGTGCTGAGCGTGGTGAACACCCTCCTCGTCCGCATCCTGCTGGAAAACAAGGCGCTGACCGCTCTGGTCCGAAAAGCATAAAAAAGCATAAACCAGACCCTCTCTGTCTGCATGGATGGAGAGGGTCTCTCTGAAGGAACGTGGCATCATGAACTACGAAGAAGCAATGCAATATATCCACGCGGTGCAGTGGGCGGGGCATAAGCCCGGCCTGACCCGCACCCGCACCCTTCTGGCTGCGCTGGGTGACCCCCACAAGCGGCTGAAGTTCGTCCATGTGGCGGGCACCAACGGCAAGGGAAGCACCGCAGCCATGCTGGCGTCCTGCCTGCAGGCGGCGGGGTATCGGGTGGGGCTGTACACCTCCCCCTTCATCAACCGGTTCAATGAGCGCATTCAGGTGAACGGCGAGCAGATCAGCGACGAGGAACTGGTGCGTCTGGTGGAAACGATCCGGCCCGCCGCAGATGCCATGGCCGATGTGCCCACCGAGTTCGAGATCATCACAGCGCTGGGCATGCTCTGCTTTGCCGAGCAGCACTGCGACATCGTGGTACTGGAAGTGGGTCTGGGCGGTGCGCTGGATTCCACTAACGTCATCGACCCGCCGGAGTGTGCGGTCATCACGGCGCTGGGCATGGACCATGTGAAGGAGCTTGGCCCCACCATCGCGGACATCGCAGCGGCCAAGGCGGGCATCCTCAAGCCGGGGAGCCCGGTGGTGAGCTACGGCGGTGTGCCGGAGGCCGACGCCGTCATTGCCCGCACGGCGGCAGAGCAGAACGCCCCGCTCCATGTGGTCGATTTTTCGAAGCTGACCGTGGAGGGCGGCGACCTGGACAAAGTGACCTTTGACTTCGACGGCCTGAACGGGGTGCGCCTGCCTCTCATTGGCAG
>OGRO01003544.1_pt1 | contig 11086 bp, 4 predicted proteins | sample 1553451 | NCBI WGS metagenome assembly OGRO01 (sample SAMEA2580021, study PRJEB22360) | human gut metagenome
ATGCAGTTTCTCTAGTTCTTGAATGTTCTATTGGGTTTATCATTCTATAGTATTCTAAAGCCTTGTCCCCGAATCCAAGTTTTGTAAATGCAATTATTGCCCAGCAGCTAGCATGTGTGTATTGTCCTCCATTTTCTCTAACTCCTGGTAGATATGCTTTTATATAGCCTGGTTCGATTTTTGTTTTGTTAAATGGTGGATCTAAAAGTTTTATTATTCCATTTTCCTTATCTATTAAGTGATTTTCTAGTGCTTCCATTGATATATATTTTTTATCATTATCTGCCGCTCCTGATATTACTCCCCAACTTTGTGATATACTATCTATTCTACATTCTTCATTCTCTATGCTTCCTATTGGTTCTCCATCATCTGTAAAGGCTCTTTTAAACCATCTGCCATCCCAACCTGCACCGGTTTAGTGCTTTTTTTAGTTGTTCTTTTACTTGGTTATATTTTTCTACCTTTTCTAAATCGTTCATTTCTTCACAAATTGGAATAAATCTTGTTAATACCTCATATAGGAAGAAACCTAGCCATACGCTTTCTCCTCTTTTTTTATTTCCTACTGTGTTTAATCCATCATTCCAATCTCCTGAACCAATTTTGGGTAGCCCATTTTCTCCAAAGTTTAATGATTTTTCTATTGCTCTTATACAATGATTATATATGCTTTCTTTTTGCTGAGATTCTACATATAAATCGTACTTTTCGTCTACTCCTTCTTCTAAAGGTGTTCCTTGTAAATATGGTTCTTCTTCTTCAAGTAATTTTTTGTCTCCTGTATATTCTACATATTCAGCTACAACATAGCAAAGCCATAGTAAATCATCTGAAAATCTTGTTCTTATTCCTCTTTGAGTTTCTTCATGCCACCAATGTTCTACGTCTCCCTCTATGAATTGATGCCTACTTTGTGTTAATATTTGCTTTCTCATCAGCTCAGTTTCTATATATTTAATTCCTAAAGTATCTTGTAGCTGGTCTCTAAAGCCTATTGCTCCTCCTGATTGATAGTAGCCAGTTCTTGCCCATAACCTTGAAACTATGGTTTGATAAATTGTCCAACCATTTAGCATTATATTCATGGATTCTAGTGGTGTTTTTACTTGTATTCTTGTTAATAGTTCGTACCAAAATCTCTTTACTTGGTTTAATTCCTCTCTAGCATTTGTTATTTTAGAATATTTGTATGCCATATCTTTTGCTTTTAATATATTATCCTCTTCTCCTAAAAATAGTACAATTTCTTTACTTTCATAACCATTTAGTTCCGCTTCTACTTCAAGTGCTATACATGAATTTTCGCCCAGTCCGCTTTCGTCTCCTAAATTTACTTTATTAATTGCCTTAGGATTTTCTATATCTCCCTCATCTATAAATGTTTCTTTGCTTCCAGTAAATGATTTTATTCTTTCGCTACTGCCACAATATACTATATCATTTTTAAAACTGTCTGTATACAAGTTTTCAGCTGTTACAACATTGTTTTCCATGTTTACATTTATATATCCATTTGTTTTTATTTCATCTTCTCCTAGAACAGGTTTTATATAGTAAAGTATTTTTAATATTTTCTTTTCTCCTGATGTATTGCTTAGTTTTAAAATGTTTATTTTAACTTTATTTTCTTTTGCCACAAAGCTTTCTATTTCTTGTATTATTTGATTTTTTATTGTTTTTTCTATTACATACCCAAAGCCATAAGTTAAATAGTATTCTTGTGGATTTTGTGTTACATTTTCACATAAACTCCAGTATTCTCCTGTTTCTTTATTTTTTATATATATTATTTCTGATGGTATATCAATATTGGGGCTATTATTCCATGCTGATATTCTGTTTAGTCTGCTATTTTGGCTCCAAGTAAAGCCTCCTAAGTTTTGTGTTATGAGTGTTCCAAAATGTGGATTTGATAAAATGTTGCTCCATACAGTAGGTAGCTTATTATTTGTGCTTACTTTTATTTTGTATTCTAATCCATCTTCTGTGAATCCTCCATAGTCGTTATAATATTTTAGGTTGCTATAATCTTCTGTAATTGTTTCTAATTCATCACTTTTTACATATATTTTCTTTTCTTCTTCTCCAATATTTTTTTGTTTTTCTTCATGTTCTTCTTCTAGGTCTTTTAATTGTAATTCGATTTTTCCTAGTGCTGCATTTAACATTAAATTGCTTGTAAATTCTAGTAAATCTTTTTCTTCTTTAGTTATTTCTTTTTCATTTATAATGAATATTCCTCCAGATATATTTTTTAAAAATGATAGTTGTTTATTTTGTATTTCGTTTTCTACTTCAAATTTTATAAAGTGTTCATAACTATTCTTTTCTTCGTTTAAGATTACTAAATCTACTATTATATTTTTGCTTCTAAAAAACTCTATTGCTCTTAAGCAATCTCTTACAACGTGCATATCATTTGCATCTTTTATTTTTACAAGTAGAATTGGTAAATCTCCTGATATTCCAAATTTCCATAGTTCACTTTGTGAATATACTCGTTTTGGTAAGTTTGATAGTATTTCCTTTCGCATTGGGTTTTGGAATATTAAAAGTCCCAGCATTTTTTGATATTCTTCAATATCTGCTCCTTTTAGTCCTAAATAAACTGTTTCAGCCTCTGTTTTTGCTCTTGATAGTTCATAAGTTTTTTGAACTGTGTTTGAATTTGAATAGTTTTGTAATAACTTATTTACTTTTTCCTCTTGATACCCAACTACTATAACCAAGTCTAATGTGGCTGTTTCACTTGGCAATATTTTTACTGTTTTTTTGATTGCTAAGCAAGGTTCTGTAACTAGTCCTAAATTTTTAGAAAATGGCTTTGATTTTTTTATTGCCTCTGGAATGTCGAAATTGCCCTTTCCCATGAATTTTTCTTTGTCTATTTCGTATTCTACATCTCCTATTGTTTCACATTCTGTATACAAATTTATTCCGGCATATACGTCTACTTGCTTGTCTCCACGTTTTTTTCTTTTTACCAAAATGCTTCCATTTCCAGCATCTTTAAATGTTAAAAATAAATTATTAAAGGCTATGTGTGCATAATCTTGCATACTTGTTGACAATACTGGTTCAAAGTAACTTGTTACTTCTAATGTTTCTACATTGTTACCATTATTTGTTAATTCTAATCTTCTTATTTCTACTGGTTCTTCTGGAGCTACTGTTATTTTTGTTTTTACTTCTATATTTCCTTCTGTTTTAATGTATTTAATATTATCTGGTGCAAATGTTATTTTTCCACTTTGGTTTGGTATATTTGAATATATTTGTTTTGTGTTTAGATTTTTGATATAGAAAAATATTCCTTGTTTGTAGTCTGCTGTTTCTTTGTACCTATTTATTAGCAAGTTGTTTAATTTGCTATATCCTACACCTTTTAAATTGGTTACTACAGTATATTTTCCATTTGATATTACGTTTGAAGTATTAAATGTTGAGTTTAATTTTGTGTAAGTCTTTTCTGTGTAATTTTCATAATCTCTTATTTTTAGTTTTTGAACTTTTTCTTTATTTTCCTTTGTTATTATTGCTTTTTCTGGCATACGTTCTTGAAGTAATATATCTACTGCTTCAATTTCTGGATTGTTGCTAAATCTTTTTACTAAAATTTTATCATTTATTAGGTTGTTTATTGAAAGTAGTATAAGCCCTTGATGATGTGCCATATATGTTTTTACAGGCTCATACATTTTTCCATATTTTAATCTTGATATGGTATAATCTATTGATTCATAAAAGCCATATTCTCCATACATTTCTTGTTTTTCTAAAACTTTTAGGTTCTCTATTGCTCCTTTGGCATCATACATTAAACTTAAAAAGATTCCATAAGAAGATACTACCATATCTTCTTCTAGTCCTCTTTTTAGTCCAAGCCATGGTATTCCAAAGGCCTTGTATTGATAGTTATTATTTAGGTCTCTTAAATTAAATGCCGCTTCCGAAATTCCCCATGGTATTCCTAACTCTTTTGCATATTTTTTTTGACTCATAAGCATAAATCTACAAGATTCATCTAGCAAACTTCCTTCATAAGTTTTTATATTTACATTTGGCATTAAATATTCAAATGCAGTTCCTGACCATGATATAAGACCTTTATATTTATTTAGTGTGGTTAACGTTCTACTTAAACTGCCCCAATGCTTTGCTGGTACATCTTTTTTAGCTATTGCAATTAAGCTTGTTTGCCTTGCTTCTGATGCTAATAAATCATAATATGAATCTGTTAGTTTATTTTCTTCAACATTAAATCCTATTGAAAAGATTCTCTTTTTATAATCATATAGCTTACCAAAATCTGTGTTATTAATTAAATTATCAATCTTATTTACTAGGTTTATTTTTCTTTTATCATCAGTTTCTAATATAAATTGTTTTAAGGTATATAAATATCCTACAAAGTTTCCACTGTCCACTGTTGATACATATCTTGGAATTAATGGTTCTAATGTTAGAGTGTTATACCAATTATATAAATGACCATTCCATTTTGTGAGTTTTTCTATTGTTTCTAACATTTTTTCTATTAAATCCATGGCTTTTTCTATTGGTATAAAGCCTAAATCATAGCTCGAGCATACACCTAAAAGGCCTAGTCCAATATTAGTTGGAGAGGTTCTGTGTGCCACTTTTTCTTTTCTATCTTCTTGATAATTATCTGGTGGAAGATAGTTGTTTTTTTCATTCAAATTCTCTTTGAAGAAGTCCCATGTTCTTCTTGCAACTTCTAAACAATATTCTTTTTCTTGTTTTGTTATTTGTAAAATTTGCTTTTTTTCTTTTATTTCTTGACTTATATACCATGCTATAATTGGTGCGATTACAAATAAAATACCAAATATAAAGAATTGTATTTTTAATGTGAGTACTCCTAAGCCTAATAAAATTACTCCTATAATTACATTTATAAACATGTTTTTAAAGTATGTTGCTAAATCATTCTTGCTTTGTCTTTCTGCTTCTTCTGAGGTCATCCATTCTAGTAAATTTTGTTTAGATATATTCATTCTATATATTGTTTTTAGTATCGCACTCAAATTTGTATAAGCTTTATGTGGCAATAAAATTATTTCAAAAAATCCTCTAATAATAGTTGCTTTTATCCCACTTATTGATTTTAAAATGTTTTTATGTGCTGATACATATTCTACATCTATACTTTTTTTGAAGATAATATAATTTGCAATATCTAGTATTGTTGGAAATAGCAATGTTACAAAGGCTATTACAGTCATAAGTGTTGTTTGGTAATTTAACAACTCTAGTATTGTGGCTATTATAAGAATAAATGCTACTGTAACAGTTATTAAGCTTCTTCTCAAGTTATCTAATATTTTAAATTTAGATAAAGGATTTAGTGGGTTTATCTTTTTACTTTTGTCTCGGGTTTTTATTACATTTGTTGCCCATGATGCTATTTGCCAGTCTCCTCTAACCCATCTTTGACCTCTTGTAATGTAGCTATTATACTTAAATGGAAATCCATCTAAAACTAAAATATCTGTTGCTAAGCCACATCTTAAATAACTTCCTTCTAATAGGTCATGGCTTAGCACTGTATTTTCTGGTATTTCATTACATAAAACTTTATGAAATACCTCCAAATCATATATTCCTTTTCCTGTAAATATGCCTTCTCCAAAATTATCTTGATATACATCTGAAATTGCATTTGTGTAGAAGTCTGTTCCACCTAGTCCAGCATATATTTTTGTAAATAGACTTTTTCTGCTTGAAACTAAGTCTATACCTACTCTAGGTTGTATAATAGCGTGGCCATCAATTACTATATTTTTATTTCTATCTATTATTGGTTTATTTAATATGTGTGCCATTGCTCCTATTAATTCTTTTGCAGAGCCTAAAATTAAATTTGTGTCTGCATCTAATGTTATTACATATTTAATCGGTAGTTTTTCTTTTATTGTGTTTGTTCTAAATAGATTTTTTCCTGTTAGCAAAAATTCATTGAACTGGCATAACATTCCTCGTTTTCTTTCCCAGCCTAAAAAGCATTTTTCTCCTCTACACCACACTCTGTTTCTATACAAAAAGTAAAATTTTTCTTTTTCGTCTTTTGCATATTTTTCATTTAGTATTTTTGCCTCTTCTATTCCCGTTTCTATAATTTCTTTATCAAATGGTTCTTGTTCGTTTTTAGAAGATGTACAGTCTCCTAGCAAAGTAAAGTAAATGTTTTTTTCTTTATTAGCTAAATAGTAAACTTCAATTTTTCTAAATAATTCTTTCACCTTTTCTTTGCTATTTATGATGGTTGGAATTACAACCATTGTGCTATATTCTTCTGGTATGCCATTTTGCAGAGCTAATTTTGGAAGCATTTTAGGTTTTACAATTTTGCCTAAAATATAATTTAGTGTTTGTATATATATTTCTGAAATTGGAATAACTGCAAATAAAGTTGTAATAATTGCAACTAGTAGGTTTGTTTTATAATATGTGTAAACTCCAAAAAGCAAGCTAAAAATAGCTGTAGCAACATATATTGAAGCTATATACTTTACGGATTTTAGTCCTCTTTTTTTATTTTTTATTCCAAGCTCGTTATTTAGTATGCTTTCTCCTCTATCTATTAGAAAATAGCCAATATGTTTTTTTCTCTCTGGTTTTGCTTTTTGGGATAATTCTAAGACTTTCTTTGTTATATATATTTCTGACATTTTTGTTTTGTTAGATATTTTTTTTATTTTATTTCTGTAGTATTCTTTGGTTTTGTAATCCATTTTTGAATATACATTTGCTGGATCTTGCCTTAATAAATCTTCTACTCCATTTATTTTCTCAAATAATTCTATAAAATTAATTCTCATTATTTTTCTTATACTTGTTATGCTATTTCCAATGGTTACCTTTTGAATTGCTATATCAAAATGCTCTTTTCTTATAACATCTGAAACTGTTATTCCTAATTTATTTACCTGTTCTTCAAGTATGTTTAAATATATGTTTCCGTTTTTTCCATATTTTTTTAATTTGTAAGAAATATATTCTATAAATGGATAGCTTGAATTTCTATACATTTTTGTGTTTTCTCTTATCTTTTTGTATTGTTGCTTACTTGCTTCCTTTTTTTCTATTAATCTTTCTACTATTTCTTCTACCTTATATTTTTGAATTTGACTTATATATATTTTTTCGCAAACTGACCTTATATTCTCTATAATTGCTAATTCTAAAAATATTGGTAGGTTCCATATTTCTTCCATGCTTAGAGTTTTTTTGTGTTCATAAGCAAGCAAACAATTTTCAAGTGTATCTTCATCTATTTTATTATCTGTGTATGCAACCATTTCTGTGGCTATTACATATATTCTGGCAAATCCTTTATATAGTCCATTGGAGATTCCTTGGAAATTTTTATATTTTTTCTCTGTTAGCTCATTTTTTATGCTTTTTACTGTTTCTTCTATAATGTAAAAATTGTCTAAAAGCCACTCTCCTGCTGGATATATAGTAATATTCTGTTTTATATGTTCATTTAATATATTATAAGTTTTTTGTATGAATTTAAAATTATTATTTAATCTATTTATTGGATATGTTTCAATACTGCTGTTTCTTGATATTTCATAGTTTACAGCCATTTTTTCCATAAGGCTTTGTAATTGTTCTTTATTTAAACTCATACCTTTTATATTCAAATATCTGTTATTTTTCAAAATAAAAACCTCTCTATTGGCAAATTTATATATTTTATACATATTTTTACCAATAGAGAGAGTTTTATACTTTTATTTCAACATTTCTGCTACTAATTTGCTTGTTCCTAAACGGTCTGCTCCTGCTTCTATAAATTTTTCCGCATCTTCAAATCCTTTAATTCCACCTGCTGCTTTTATTTTTTTATTATTTTTTATATATTTTTTAAATAATTTAATATCTTCTAAAGTTGCTCCTCCTGTACTAAATCCTGTTGAAGTTTTTATATAGTCTGCATCTGATTCAGATACTATGTCACACATTTTTATTTTTTCTTCTTCTGTTAATAAGCAGGTTTCTATTATTACTTTTAAAATTTTTCCATTGCATTTAGTTTTTATTCCGTTTATTTCATTTAAAATGTAATCATATTTTTTTTCTTTTAATTTGCCTATATTAATTACCATATCTATTTCGTCTGCTCCATCTTTTATGGCCTCTTCTGTTTCAAACATTTTTACACTGGTTAAATTATATCCATTTGGGAAACCTATTACTGTGCAAATTTTCATTTTATCTCCTACATATTCTTTGGCTTCTTTTACATAGCATGGTGGTATGCATACAGATGCAGTATTGAATTTTATTGCATCATCACATAGTTTTTTTATATCCTCCATTGTTGATATTTGTTTTAATAAAGTATGATCAACTTTTTTTAATATTTCCTCTTTCATAAATTCTCCTTTCTTTTTTCTTCAAAATCTTTTCTTTTATTGCTTTTTTTTTATTATAATGATATAATTCTTTTAACATACATAATTTTTACTAAAGATATAAGGATGTGATTTATATGGATAACTTAAATTTAATTGATAATGACATCAAATTAAATAATAATTCCATCTCTATTGATGATATTATAGATGAGCAGCTAGACATAGAGAATACAGTTCTTGAGAACACAGAAGCTACTAATGAAGTGAGCAATAATGATACTAATAGTTCAATAGTTGAAACTGAAGAAGAATGTACTGCACTTGTTGAGCTTAAACCTCATGGTTTACTTGTTGCTCAAACAATGTTTAGAAAAAGTATTAAGATTTCCATTAAATCGTTTTTAATTTCCTTGTCTTTAGGTTTTTTAAATTTATTTTTTTAAAGAGTTCGCCCAATTTTAAAATTGGGCGTTTTGTTTTTAGTATTCATACCACATTCCACTGTTTTGTAGCTCATTTATTACTTGTACGTGTTCTGTGTTTGTTTTTGTAAAATATAGTTTTCCATTTTTATCTGCCACAAAGAATAAATAATCTGTTTTGCTTGGTTCTATTGCCGCTTCAATACTAGCTTTACCTACTGAGCTAATTGGTCCTACTGGTAATTTTCCTTCCATATTTGGGCCTCTTGTGTTATATGGGTTATATGCATCTATTTCTTTTTGATATAAGTCTCTTTTTCCTATATCTTCTTTAACTGAATAAATATTTCCTTGACTATGTACACCAAATCTTCCTGCTCTTCCACTTAAGTTTAATAAATCTAATGAAGTCATTTTTACATTACTACCCACTACATCATTAGTTATTATAATGTTTTTGGCCGAACTATTTACCCCTTCAGCAAAAGCTGATGTAACTACTAACATTTTTAATTCACCAGAATTAAATAAATTAACTATCTCTCTTTTAATATATCTAGGTGTTGGAGAAACATATATTCCAATCCCTTTTTTTAAACCATCAAGTATATACCACTTGCTATCATCAAATTCATAATTACTTTCGATATGACGAATAAATTTTTTGAACCTATCGCTTATTTTTTCCAATTCTATATTACCATCAACTTTTTTCAAAAAATCCAATGCATCTTTCGGATATCTAATATAAATAATTGTACTTTTATCAAGTTCTCCAACAATATATGTTGCTTTTTTGACACCGCTAAATGATTTTAAAAATCCCTTCTTAGAACTTTTGAACACGTTCTTAAAATCATCATTATCATCAACTTTTATTAATTCTTTATTAACATAATTTTCTGTCCTATTTATTTTTTTAATATTATATTTAGAAAAAAACCTATCCATAGAATCATCTGTTATATATGTGTAAGGTGATAGAAATATAGATTTTTCATTTTTATTAGCTATAATTTCCATAATTCTTCTAAATTTGCTTGAACGTGAATTAAGAGGATCATTATAATTAATTTTTTCATTTCCTTCTTCAATTTTATATGATTCATCCATTATAAACAAATCAAATTTAGGATCTTTTGATTCCAATAATAATAAATATTTTTCTGGAGTTAGTATTAAAATATTTCTATTTCCATCCAATTTAGGATTTGTTGAAACATGGTACTTTAAATCAAGATCATGATTAAATTCTAATATCTTTATATATATTTCTTCTGAAAGAGAATTAGTTGGAATAATAAATAATATATTAGAAAATTTTTTATATTCCATTGTTAAATATTCTAAAACTAGTCTTGTTTTTCCAAAAGTTGTAGGTGCTGAGATAAAAATTTTACTATTTGTTTTTATTTCATTTAATAACGATAATTGTCCAGAATTATAATAAATTTTTTTATCATGGCTTCTATACATATTGCATCTTAATTCTTCCGAATTATCAAAATTTTTCATACTATAATCAATATAACTATAATATCCGTACAACTCACCTATAGATATTATTACATGAATCAAATCAATATTTTCATTTTTGAATTTTTCATCTGATAATATTGTACACAGTAAATGTATTAAACCTTCTTGGTTGTTTTCAGCAGAAAACACATTTATTTGTTTTATAACATCAAATCTATTTAATCCCATAGTTCCATCTCCTTTTTCAAATCTACTGATGTGTTTTTTGTAGGAATAAATATAACTTCAATGTCATAATTATCTATACCGGTTTTTACAATACTGTCATTAAATTGATCAACTATAATATCAAAGTAGTTTTTTCTTTCATCAATATTGTGATTATTATCATGATATATTGCAAAAAAATCAAATCTTACTTTAATTTCCATTTTATTAAATGCATCTATTGGTAGCAATTTATGATTTATTAACAAGTCATTTAATTCAATTAGTTTATTTCTTATAAATTCACTATTTTTTTCATCAAAAAATATAGAATGTTCTTTATTCATTATAAATGAAACATAATCATTGATATATTCCTTAGTTACATGGCCTAATTGATTATTGTTCCCAACAATATCATCATGTAATGCACTAGAAGCGGATGTAATATTAGATACAAATTTAGCTTCACTAAGAATTAATATTAAATTATTTTCTTCAACCTTTACTCCTACTAGATCAACTCCTCTAACATTTGGTATATTGAAGGAACTTCTTATGCTATAAGTTAACATTATTTCTTCT
>OGRO01003545.1_pt1 | contig 11085 bp, 10 predicted proteins | sample 1553451 | NCBI WGS metagenome assembly OGRO01 (sample SAMEA2580021, study PRJEB22360) | human gut metagenome
GAACCCCAGTGGCTTGCCGCTGGGTTAAGTCAGAGTGTTGCTGATTATGCAGCCAACAAAAAGGCCCGGAATTGCTGCTGGTGTAAAATAAGGGAGAATGGTGAGCGCCTCGGAAAAGCGAACCTGAATTGCACCATTTGCTAATCCGAAAATATTTGCAAGCCATGTTAGAACAACATACATTGCTGCAATTAAAGCTGCCTGCACCATAGGTAAAACCTGTTTATTTCTCATTTGTAGATCTGAGCCTTTCTGTCAGAATACATTACAGACCAAGCATGCGCTCAATGGAAGCCTTAGAGGTAACTCCTGTTACCTGATCAATCAGTCTGCCGTCTCTAAAGATGATTAATGTTGGGATAGAGGTGATGCCATACTCAGCGGCAAGATCTGCCTCCTCATCTACATTTACCTTTCCAAATACGACGTTGGAATGAGCAGCGGCAAGCTGATCAATAATAGGACTCTGCATACGGCATGGACCGCACCATGAAGCCCAGAAATCAAGAAGTACCGGCTTATCAGATTTTAAAACAGTTTCATTAAAATTGCTTTTTGTAATTGTTAAAACGGACATAGTAAAACTCCTTTCGCGAAATAGTATGCACCCAAGTAAGGGTGATGATTCAAGTAAAATAGTTATAGTGCCAACAGTTTTTCAATCAATGATTCAACGAGGCGTGCAGAGTGATATGATGCCATCTTGGAAAACTGGGTGTAATCCATAGTTGCGCTTCCATCTGCCTTATCAGAGATAGAGCGGATTATTAAAAATGGAACCTCATTGATTGTGGAAACATGAGCAATTGCACCGCCTTCCATCTCAGCACAAAGACCATGGAAGGTGTCAATAAGCCAGTTTTTCTTTTCCTGTCCGGAAATAAACTGGTCTCCAGTCAGGATTAATCCCTCATAGACTGTAACATCTGGATTTGCCTCATGGCTGCAGGAAACAGCCAGATCATGGAGCAGCTTGTCAGAGGTAAATACCTTTCCAGTACCTGGAACATCGCCTGGCTTGTAACCAAGATCTGTAACGTCGAGATCATGCTGGATCACTTCAGTGGAGACAACAATATCGCCAATGTTGATGCGGGAATTTAAGGATCCGGCAGCACCTGTGTTTACGATCATCTTCACATCAAACAGATCAATTAACATCTGTGTGCAGGCTGCTGCATTTACCTTTCCAATACCAGCCTTTACGATAACAACAGGATACTCATGTATGGTACCGCAAAAGAAAGACAGTCCGGCCTTTTTGACGGTCTTTTCAAGTGAAAGATGCTCAAGCAAAAGATCAATTTCCTGCTGTTCAGCACCGATAATACCAAGTGTTTTCTTCATAAGAACAAAAACCACCTTTCTTGTTTTTCTCTTGTTTCAACGTAGTTTCTTTTAACAATTCATCCCACAGCTTTAGAAGCGGAGGACTTCTTGTCTACTGGTGTTAAAGTTACGTCCGGGAGATGATGCAAAAATGTCGCAACTGATTGGATAAGCGCGAGCTTTCGCAGATTTTATCCCGGTATGATACAGTATAACAGTCTATCTCAATGTCTGCAAGGAGAAAATCTCGGATATTGCGGTTTTGCAGTACATGTATTATAATATGATACCAGAGTCAAAAGGTCAGAAATCCGATGCAGGCTTGCTTGAGGATTTTATAGAAAGGAAAAAAATATGCAGTATCGCAAAGATAAAAAAGGCAATGATATTTCTCTTCTTGGATTTGGATGTATGCGCTTTGAGGGAGGCGGAATTGGAGACTATTTTCAAAAGGCAAATGATCAGGTGATGGAGGCAATAAGACAGGGTATAAACTATTTTGATACTGCATATGTCTACAAAAATAATGAAAAAGTTCTTGGACGTATTCTGACCGAGAACAAGTGCAGAGATCAGATTTATATTGCGACAAAGCTTCCGCAGTATATGGTGCGTTCCATTTCACAGGCAGAGAAGATTTTCAATCAGGAATTGGAACTTTTGCAGACAGAGCATGTGGATTATTATCTGATGCACATGTTAAATGATGTGGCATCATGGGAACGTTTAAAGGCGATGGGTATTGAGTCATGGATACGGGAGAAGATTGCCAGTGGAAAAATTAGAAATATAGGTTTTTCTTACCATGGCAATACAGAAAACTTTCAGTCTGTTGTAGATGCCTATGACTGGGATTTTTGCCAAATCCAGTATAACTATCTGGATGAAAATATTCAGGCAGGAAGAAAAGGTCTTTTGTATGCGTCAGAAAAAAATCTTCCAGTGATCATTATGGAGCCTCTTCGTGGTGGACGTCTTGTTGGAATGCTGCCAGAGACAGCAAAAAAGCGTATTGCAAGGTCTGATGTAAATGAGTCAGCTGCTTCGCTTGCACTTCGTTGGCTTTACGATCAGCCGCAGGTAACATGTGTGTTATCCGGCATGAACTCAATGGAGATGGTAAATGAGAATTGTAAAACTGCATCACTGGCGCTGCCAGGCTGCCTGACAGATGATGAGCGACAGCTGATTGAGGATGTGAAAAACGATATAAAAAACAGTGTAAAGGTAGGTTGTACAGGATGCAATTATTGCTGTCCATGTCCGAAAGGAGTAGATATTCCAGCTGTTTTTCAGTGTTATAATCAACTGTCAGAGGACAGTCACGCGCGCTGGCGCTATATTCAGATGACGACATTTAGAAAAGAGACAACAAATGCTGCAAAATGCGTTGGCTGCGGTGCCTGCACAAAGAAATGTCCACAGCATCTGGATATACCGCAGCTATTGAAGGAAGCTAAAAAGGAGCTTGAGACTCCGATGTTTAAGATTATAAATTGGGGAACGCATTTTTTCCATTTTTATTAAAGGAAAACGAAGATGGATGAGAAAGAAATTGACTTAAAAATAGAGAAAGAGATGGTTGATTTATTTATTGTTTCAAATCGAAAGGAAAGGGGAGATACAAAATAGATTGTGTCTCCCTCTTCATATTTATTTATCTTTGTACATCAAAGCTCTGGTTCATAAGTCTCTGGATGCTTTCAACATCAGTGATATTTGTATCGCCATGGATAGAGTGCTTCATAACAGAGGAAGCAACGGCAAAGTTGACAACATCTCTTGGCTTATAATTGTTCATGAGAGCATAAATAAGGCCGGATGAGAAGGCATCGCCGCCGCCTACACGGTCAAGAATCTGGAAGCGGAAAAGCTTGCTTTCGTATGTCTGTCCATTATAATACAGGTAAGCCTTTAAGGAGTTTTCGCTGCTTGAGTGGGTGTAGCGAACATGTCTTGCAATTGCTTTGAAATGATAGCGGTCTGCCATTGCCTGGAAGATGCGGTCTTGCTCCTCATAATCAGGCTGCATGGACATGCCATCCTTTAAATCATGGCCATTTTCATCCTGCAGATGAAGTGGTTCAATACCAATAAGCACATCGACATATGGAAGGTAACGGCTGATGATATCTCTTGCCTCATCGAAGCTCCACAGCATACTGCGGTAATTGCAGTCAAAGCTGATTGTCATGCCGAGCTGTCTTGCAGCGTAGATTGCAGCTTCGATTAAGATCTGGCAGCTGTTAGAAAGTGCCGGCGTGATTCCGCTTAAGTGAAGCCAGTCATAGCCTTCAAGCAAAGCCTTAAAGTCAACTGTGGTATAGTCATATTCTGCAAAGGCAGAATGTTTACGGTCATAAATTACTTTAGAGGAACGTACACCAATTCCTTCCTCAAGGAAATAAACGCCCATGCGCTCACCGCCGAAGATAATAGGGGATGTATGTACATCATTTGCCTTTAAGGAGCGGACTGCGCTTCGTCCGATATCATTGTCAGGAAGGACAGTAAATACTGTAGTATCAACGCCAAGGTTTGCTAAGGAGACAGCAACATTTGCCTCAGCACCGCCAAAATTAACAACGTAGGAACTGGTAGTGCGTATCTTCTCATAATCCGGAGGGGAAAGACGCATTAAAAGTTCGCCGATTGTGATAAACTTCATGATTTTTGATTCCTTTCTTTCACTATTTAGAGACGTTTCACTATTACTGTCATTATAGCTAATATGTAAGAAAATTACAAGTAAAATTAAAATAGTATCAGGTTGCAAAATCTTTTATAGTAAACTATAATGGAATTTAAGTTAGGTTTTTGCCTAGCTTAGATACGCACAAGACAGCATGGAGGTACATACAGTATGGTTCAATTATTTGGAAGTGGTGCATACCTGATTGACGGAAAAGAGCTGATCGCAGACAATGCAGATGCGGCAGTGCAAGTAGCGGCAAAGACAGGCCGTACAATTTCAAAAGAGGAAGCGGCAAAGCAGACGATGGCATATAAGATTCTGCAGGCGCATAACACATCAGGGGACGACGAGCATTTAAAAGTGAAGTTTGATCGTCTTACTTCACATGACATTACCTTTGTTGGAATTATCCAGACAGCAAGAGCCAGCGGACTTGAGAAATTTCCAGTTCCGTATGTTTTAACTAACTGCCATAACAGTCTTTGTGCGGTGGGCGGAACCATCAACGAGGATGATCATATGTTTGGTCTTTCCTGTGCACAAAAATACGGCGGTGTCTATGTACCTCCGCATTTAGCAGTTATTCATCAGTATGCAAGAGAAATGCTTGCAGGCTGCGGCAAGATGATTCTTGGTTCAGACAGCCATACACGCTATGGTGCACTTGGAACAATGGCATGTGGTGAGGGAGGACCAGAGCTTGTAAAGCAGCTTCTTGGCCGTACTTACGATATTGATATGCCTCAGGTTGTTGCAATTTATCTGACAGGAAAGCCTGTAAAGGGTGTTGGCCCTCAGGATATCGCATTGGCAATCATCAAGGCTGTATTTGCAAACGGCTATGTAAAAAATAAGGTAATGGAGTTTGTTGGACCTGGCGTTGACAATTTGTCTGTTGATTACCGTATAGGTGTCGATGTTATGACTACTGAGACTACATGTCTGTCATCTATCTGGAAGACAGATGAGAAGGTACAGGATTTCTATGAGATACACAGACGTCCGGAGGAGTATAGAGAGTTAAATCCGGGAGCAGTGGCATATTATGACGGTGTTGTATGTGTTGATCTGTCAGCAATTCGTCCGATGATCGCAATGCCATTCCATCCGAGCAATGCATATACGATTGATGAGCTGAATGCTAATCTTGATGATATTCTGGCTGATGTAGAGAAGCGTGCAGCAGTGAGTCTTGGAAATAAAGTTCCGTTTACTTTGCGTGACAAGGTAAGAGATGGCAAGATGTATGTTGATCAGGGTGTTATCGCAGGATGTGCAGGCGGCGGTTTTGAGAATCTGTGTGATGTTGCCGATATGTTAGATGGACAGAGCATCGGTGACGGACGTTTCTCATTAAGTGTATATCCGGCATCTCAGCCTGTTTACATGGAATTAATTAGAAACGGCAGCATTGCAAAGATCATGGAAACTGGTGCAACTGTTAGAACAGCATTCTGTGGACCATGCTTTGGTGCAGGTGATGTTCCGGCAAATAATGCATTTTCAATTCGTCACTCAACAAGAAATTTCCCGAATCGTGAGGGTTCAAAGGTCAATAACGGACAGATCGCATCAGTTGCACTTATGGATGCGCGTTCAATTGCAGCGACAGCACTTAATAAGGGCCGCTTGACAGCAGCAACTGACATTGATGTGAACTTTACAAAGCCGAAGTACTATTTTGACAGTCATATCTACGAGAAGCGTGTTTATAATGGCGTAGGAAAGGCAGATCCATCTGTAGAAATTCAGTTTGGACCAAATATCAAGGATTGGCCGTCAATGGTACCGCTGACCGATAATATCTTATTAAAGGTTGTATCTGAGATTCACGATCCTGTAACGACAACGGATGAGCTGATTCCGTCTGGTGAAACATCATCATTCCGCTCTAATCCGCTTGGTCTTGCTGAGTTTACGCTCTCCAGAAAGGATCCGGAGTATGTTGGACGTGCTAAGAAGGTTCGTGCAGCAGAAGAAGCACGTGAGGATGGAAAGTGTCCATGTCAGGCAGATGATGAGGTAGCAGCTGCATTTAATGAAATTCATAAGCTGTTCCCAGATGTAAAGGCAAGCGAGACAGAGATTGGTTCTGTAATTTATGCAGTAAAGCCGGGAGATGGTTCTGCAAGAGAGCAGGCAGCATCATGCCAGCGTGTACTTGGCGGTCTTGCTAATATTGCGAAAGAGTATGCAACAAAGCGTTATCGCTCGAATTTGATTAACTGGGGTATGATTCCATTTATCTTCGAGCCAGAGAAGCTTCCATTTGCAAATCTGGATTACATTTTTGTTCCAGGCATTCGTGATGCTGTTAAGGAAAAGCAGCCTAAGGTAACAGCTTATGCTGTCAAGGATAACGCACTTGAGAGCTTTGAGTTGGAGATTAAGCCACTTACAGATGATGAGAGACAGATTATTCTGGATGGCTGCCTGATCAACTACTATAAAAATCATTAAAATCTGATATTATTCAGATAAGTGTAAGCAGCGGTTTTTCAGCGCAGAGATATGTGCTGGAAAATCGCTGCCTTTTTACAAAATCGAAACTTATAATTGGGAGGAATGACGATGGAGCGTGTTAATTTACAGGAAGGCTGGCGTTTTGCCAAGGCAAACAGCAATGAGTGGACGCCGGTGAGTGTGCCGGGAACTGTTTTATCCGGTCTTTTAGAGGCAGACAAAATGCAGGATCCATATTACCGTGAAAATGAATATGAAGCAAGAGAGCTTCTGGCAAAGGATTATGTTTTTGAAACTGATTTTTGTATTTCAGAGGAGCAATTAAATAAGAAGCATTGCGTATTAGTCTGCGAGGGACTTGATACATTGGCTGATGTTTACGTAAATGAGAAGCTGGTTGGAAAGGCTGATAATATGCACCGCACCTGGCGCTTTGACTGCAGGGAGGCGCTGCAAAAGGAAAATCATCTTCGCATTTATTTTCACTCGGCGCTGACTTACATTCGTGAGTATGAGGCAACGCCTGGAAAGGAGATTACCTTTGAGCCAACAGGCGGTATTTTAGGCAATCAGTATATTAGAAAGGCACATTCTATGTTTGGCTGGGACTGGGGCGCACAGCTGCCAGATATAGGCATCTGGAGAGATTTGTATCTGGAGTGCTATGATGCAGGCCGCATTGAGGATGTGGTAATTCGCCAGAAGCATACATGGAAAGAGCGTCCTAATATGGGTGAGCTGTCCCAACAGGAATATATTGAGGCAGTTGAGAAGTCTGATACAGTTTCTCTTAGTGTAGAGGTGATGCCTGAACATGATGAAGATTTAGAGAATACAAAAGTAGTAGTTACATTGAAAGATCCAAATGGTGTGCAGCTAGAGCAGGTTGTTTTGCCGACAATAAAAGAAGCAGTCTGCGCAGAAATTCCAGTAGCGAATCCAATGCTTTGGTGGTGCAATGGTTTAGGTGGTCAGCCATTGTATCAGGTGCAGGTATCTTTGGTGGATGATAATCAGTGTGTGCTTGATTCAAAGGAATATTCTATTGGTCTTCGTGAACTTACAGTCAGCACAAAGAAGGATGAGTGGGGAAATGAGTTTGCGTTTGTAATAAATGGCATTCATATTTTCTCAATGGGTGCTGATTATATTCCGGAGGACTGCATCTATCCATGGATCACGAAGGAACGCATTGAGGCATTGATACGTTCTTCCGCAAAAGCTAATTATAACATGCTTCGTGTATGGGGCGGCGGCTATTATCCGTCTGATACATTTTATGATTTGTGTGATCAGTATGGTTTGATTGTATGGCAGGATTTAATGTATGCATGCAACGTCTATGATTTTACAGAAGAGTTTGAGAAGAATATTCGTCAGGAAACAATAGATAATGTGCGCCGTCTGCGTCACCATGCAAGTCTGGGACTATGGTGCGGAAATAATGAGTTAGAGTCTGCATGGGATCATTGGGGTATTTCAGAGACACATAGTCCGCTGCTCAAGGGAGATTATATCAAACAGTTTGAATATGTGCTTCCGAAGGTTACAAAGGAGGAGGATTCTAATACATTCTATTGGCCATCATCACCATCATCGGGCGGCTGCTTTGATAAACCGGACGATCATGACAGAGGCGACTGCCATTACTGGGATGTATGGCATGGCATGAAGCCATTTTCAGATTATCGAAGCCATTATTTCCGTTTCTGTTCTGAGTTTGGATTCCAGTCCTTCCCAGAAAGAAAGACAATTGATACATTTGCGCTGCCGCAGGACTGCAATATTTTCTCACCAGTTATGGAGAGTCATCAGAAAAACGGTACAGCAAACGGAAAGATTTTATATTATATTTCCGAAAACTTCCGTTATCCAAAGGACTTTGACAGCTTAGTATATGTAAGTCAGGTGCTTCAGGGTATTGCAATTAAGGCAGGAGTAGATCATTGGAGAGCAAACAGAGGGCGCTGCATGGGTGCGCTGTATTGGCAGTTAAACGACAACTGGCCGGTGGCATCATGGGCAAGTATCGACTATTTTGGACGCTGGAAGGCACTTCATTACATGGCAGCCCGTTTCTTTGCACCAAAGGCCGGTTATATTTATACAGAGGGAACAAAGGCCGTTATCAGTGCAGCAAATGAGACACTTGAGAATCAGTCACTGAATGTAACAGTGCGCATCAGGGATGTGGAGCTTAATGTACTATTTGAGGAAACTGTGGAGACGACAGTAAAGGCACAAAGTAGTATACATGTGCTGGAGCGAGATTTTGCAGATGTGATCGGATCAAAGAAGCGCCGCGTGTTTGCAGAGGCAGTTTATACATGGCAGGACGGCACGACAAGTACTGAGGCAGAAAGCTTTGTTCCGTATAAGCATATGGATCTTTTGCAGCCGCAGATCGAGACTTCTGTAACAGAAAAGGATGGCACTATTGAAATACAGATAAGTGCAGACTGTTTTGCACCGTTTGTATGGTTAGAAATAGAAGATGATGTTATTTTCTCCGATAACTGCTTTAACTTAACATCGGAAGAGACAAAAACAATCTGCATACGAAAGGAAGATGTTCTGTCTGGAAAGGTGCTTAGCGCAGATAATGTGCGAAAAACACTTAAGGTAAGAAGTCTTCGTGATACATATGAGCAGTGAAAGTAATATATTTCAATAAGTTGTAATAGAGAAACAACTTGAAAAATAATCCATATCATGCTATTCTGATGTAAGAAAGAATTGGAAAGGTAAAGGTCGAAAATCTATGGGGAAGATAAGAGAGCGGTTTTTACAATGCAAAAAGAACCGGGGTGGTTTTACTCTGGTTGAGATGATCGTCGTGCTGGTTATCATTGCAATTCTGGCGTCTTTGATGTTAGGTGCACTGAATGGCTACATAGACAAGGCAAAGGAAAAGGAAGTGCTTGCTGACTGCAGAAGTGTAGTATTAGCGGCTAATACAGTTGGATCTGAGGTTTATTCAGGAAAGACGGCGTATCGTCCGCGTACACAGGTGCAGGAGCTTTCAGGCGTAAAGCAAAATCCAGATGTTGGTTCTGATACAGGCTGTGTAGTTGAGTATGATTCTCAGTGCAATGTCATAGGTGTTGCATGCTGGACGGGTGACATTACAGCTCAGTACCTGGCACCGAATACAGCGTATAATTCATCTGCTACTGCAAAGATGGAAATCATTGATAAGGGTGCAATTGTTGTATCAGACAATTGGTCTTCTTTAAATGAGCATGCAAAGGATGTAGATGAAAACGATCAGGATTTTACGATTGATTAAGTCAGGAGGAGCAAAATGAGATCATTTGCAGAGAAATTAAAGAAAGCTAAGGAAAACAAAAAGGGTTTTACACTTGTTGAAATTATCGTAGTGCTTGTCATTATCGGTATTTTGGCATCTCTGATGTTAGGTGCATTAAATGGCTATATCGACAAGGCAAAGGAAAAGACACTGACAGCAAACACAAGAAGCATTTATCTGGCAGCTCAGACAGTAGCGAGCGAGCAGTATGCAAACGGCAATACTACAGATATCCTTTCAGACGATAAAAATCTTGCAGATGTAGATTCACTTTCTGGCGGTCTTTTGACGCAGTATGGAAGTGGAAACTATGCAATTACAGTTGAGGCTGGAAAGGTTATTTCTGTCAGTGTAACCGACAGCGGAATAAAAAAGACCTGCACGATTACAGATGGAACGATCAAAATCGAGTAAGTGGCAAAATGACATGGATTGAATTGATATACAGCCTTCCCTTCATACTGATGGGGGGCTGTATATTTTCATTTGCAGATGTTGTTGCAGACAGACTTCCGAGAAAAATCTCGTTTGTAAAGGGAAGATCGTATTGTCCATCTTGTGGTCATACACTTGCCTGGTATGATATGATTCCGGTAGTCAGCTGGCTGCTTCTTAGAGGAAAATGCCGACAGTGCAGGTGTCGGATTCCAGCTAGATATCCAGTTACGGAAGCAATGGGAATGGCAACCGCAGAGATTAGTTTATTATGTTTTGGAGGTTGGAATGGCTACTGGCATGAGATTAACCTTTGTGTTGTAACTGTCTTTTCTTTACTGACACTTTTATTAATCATTGCACAGATTGATCAGCAGACAATGGAGATTCCAAATGGTCTTGTTATTGCCTGCATAGTGCCAGCGGCGATGGCTGTATTTGCATTTCCAGATGTCACATTAACAGAACGGCTGATTGGATTTTTTTCAGTCAGTCTGCCGCTATTTGCGATAACGCTTGCTGTGCCTGGAGCATTTGGCGGCGGAGATATTAAGCTGATGGCGGTGATCGGATTTTTTCTTGGCTGGAAAATGAGTCTGACTGCGTTTATGCTTGCTGTATTTTCAGGAGGTATTTATGGAATCGGACTTCTCTTGTCAAAGAAAAAGGGTGCAAAAGAGCATTTTGCATTTGGCCCGTTTTTGTGCGCAGGGACAGCGCTGACTTTATTTGTGGGAGAATGGCTGCTTTCCTGGTATCTATCCATAATTTTTTAAAAGGGGGGAATTATGCCAAAGTATCAATATACGGCGAAGGATGTCGCAGGAAAGAAGAAAAAAGGGCAGCTTATGGC
>OGRO01003551.1_pt1 | contig 11077 bp, 8 predicted proteins | sample 1553451 | NCBI WGS metagenome assembly OGRO01 (sample SAMEA2580021, study PRJEB22360) | human gut metagenome
GATCGAAATGGGTAAAAAAGTACGTGCATCTGCGGGAAAAAGCTTAAAAACAGGGCTAATTTTCCGAAATTTTCGGTAGCGCGGTATTTGCCGCGGTATACGTCTATAATATACCCCGCCGCCTGCAGAGTGTAGTAGGATATTCCGAGCGGCAGTATAAACTTTAATTTCGGCAGATGCGCCCTAATATGCACAAGATGTGCCAAAAATTTCGCCGTGTGCAGGAAAAAGCCCGAATATTTTAAAACCAGCAGTATGCCGAAAACAAAAAGCACCGCCGATACCACAACCGCCTTTTTCTGCCATACAATATCCGCTTTAAGTTTTTTTCGGTCTTCCTTTTCAAGCCCTTTTTTAGCAAGGGCAAAGCCGTCGTTTATCTTGTTTATAAACACGCCGGCAAAATACACCGCCGCGGTGGTAATAACAAGAAAAACCGCCAGCTTGCCGCTGTTTATCATATAAAAAATATAGCTTGAAACAAGCAGCACTACCCACTTGTATTTTTTCGGCGACAGCGTGTAGCATAAAAACACGCTGCCCAAAAAAAGCAAAAGATAACTGTACGAGGTATAGCTCATAGCGGTTATTCGTCCTCTAATCTTTTAACCATTGCGTAAATTGCCTCGGCGCTTTTAAAGTTCTCGGGCACAATGTCGATAGGGGTTATTTCGATATCAAATTCATCATTAAGTTCGCTCACAAGCTGCACTATTTTAAGTGAATCCAGAATTTTATCCCCTATAAGGTCGGTCTCGCGTGAATAATCAATTCCCGGTTTTATTTCTTCCAGTATTTTTATAACCTGCTCCATTGAATATTACTCCCCATCAGATATTTTTGTAATTAGCCGTAAGCCATTTACGGTCGGTCTTGCCGTTTGCGTTTATCGGCATTGTTTTTACGCGTATTATTTTTTGCGGCAGCATATAATCGGGCAGTCGGCTTTTTAATGCGTTCATTATCTCCGATACGTCCTTTTGCCTGCCTGTGTAAATAAGGATTATTTTATCCTCTTGCTTGTCGTATATGACCGCTGCGGAGGAAAGACCATCAGACGCATACGCCGCAGCCTCAATTTCGCCAAGCTCAATGCGGTAGCCCATATGCTTTATTTGAAAATCCTTGCGTGAAATGTATATGAGTTCGCCGTTTTCGTTCAGCTTTACAAGATCACCCGTTTTATAAACCGTTTCGGGATAGGCGGTGTTCAGCGGGTTTTGCACAAACGCCGCCGCGGTTTTTTCGGGGTTGTTGTAATATCCCATTGCCAAAAACGAGCCTCGGGCGTATAACTCGCCTTCTTCGCCTATTTTTGCCTCTGTGCCGTCCTCTTTCACTGCAAACACATCGCAGTTATCGCACGCTCTGCCTATCGGCAGGGTCTCGCCGTCGGAAAATTCGCGGTCAACTATATAATAGGTGCAAATATCCGTGGTTTCGGTAGGCCCGAAAAGGTTTGCGAAAAGCGCGTTCGGCAGCCTTTCACGCCAGTAATTAAGCGGCTTTACCGGCATAACCTCGCCCGCGAAAAGCACCTTTTCAAGATACTCCGGCGCAATATAATCAAGCACCTTTAAATTCGCAACTATTGAAAGCGCCGATGGCACCCAGTAAATTGTGTTGACCTTTCTTTCGTTCATAAACTTTATTAAGTTCATGGGGAAAGAGAAGAGCGTTTTCGGTATAATATGAAGTTCCGCTCCCGCATATACGGTGCTGAACACATCGGATACCGACATACTGAAATAAAACGGTGTCTGGCTGCCGAAAACCGTATTTTCGTTTATTTTGAAAGTATCGGCGTACCATTTAATATATGCAAGCACGCTGCGGTGGTTTACAACAGCGCCCTTCGGCACGCCTGTTGAGCCCGAGGTGAAAAGCACATACGCGGGGTCGGTATCTACCGTATTATCCCGTATTTTCCTGAGAGCCTCTTTATTCGGCGCATATGCCGCAGCCTCATTATAATACATTACCGTGCCGCCGAAATCAATCTCACAAATTTTGGATTTGCACGCGTCGGTCACCAAAACCGCGGCGGGATTCAATGTTTCAAATATTGCCTTTATGCGCTCTACGGGCATATCCGCGTCTATTACCGTGTAAAAGCAGCCGGCATATAATACCCCGAACATAGCGGCTAAATTTTCAACCGAGCGCTCGGCGATTACCGCAACGGGGGCTTTATACACCCCCGCCGCAGCTATTTTACTGCCGATGCTCTGCGCCGTTTTTAAAAACTCGCCGTAGGTAACGCTTTTGTTTTCATCGGCAAAAACGGTTTTTTCGGGAAAGCGCTCTGCCGAATGTTCAAGCATTTCAAGAATATTTTTCATTTATCTGCCCCTTATGGCGTCTATCGGGCGTTTTGACGCTATGCGTTTAACAGGCAAAAAGCTTGCCGCAAACGCCACAAAAATACTCACAATCAAGAGCAAAGCCACCTGACGAACACCGAAGCTCAGCACCGTTACAAGCACGCCCACATCATTGCGGATAATGCTGTTTATTATAACCGTAGCCGCAAATACGCCGATTGCCGATAAAACAAAGTTTATCATGGCAATAATAAAGCTTTCCGAGAAGAAGATTCTGAAAACATCGTTGCTGCGGGAGCCTATGGCGCGCAAAATTCCTATTTCCTGCTTTTTGTAGGAAATGCTGGTGCCTATAAAGTTGGAAAGCATTACAGCGGCAAACAAGGCAAAGCCCACGCCTATCCAGAAGAAGTATTTTGAAAGGGTTTTAAGTCCGTCGTTTATGGAATCAAGCTGGAAGGTTACCGAGTTTTGTATTGCGTAGCGCACGCCGCTGTCCTCATTGTAGCAGTAAGCCACAAGCGAGTGCACCGCGCTCTTTTCCTCGGGCATTGTGCCCACGGCAAAGCCGTATATTTTATCCGTTCCCTCGGTAAGCTCGTTATAAATACCGTCGGAGCAGACAACAGTGGATTTAAGCTTTGATTTATTACCCTCGGTCACATTATCTATAACGCCTACTATCTTGCAGCCGCTTATATTCTCGTTGCTGTTTTCCTTGCCGTATACATTTTTCCACATTGAAACGGTGTTTTTATTCTTAAGCAGCTTTGCATAATCGGCAGCGCCTGTTTCGTTTACCGTTTCTTCTTCGCGCGTGTCCGACTCATCGGAAAGGTTTGAAAGCGAATCGGCGGTTACTATAATTTCCTTATCGCCGAGGGTCTTTTTCTCGCCGTCTATCCAAATTACCTTTTCGTTTGTTATATCCGAAATACGGGCAAGGTAATTTGAGTCGGCGTTAAAATTATCGCCGTAAAATGAAATATATCCTTCGGTTATCGGTGCCATTGCAGGTCTTTCGGCAATCATTTTATCCAAACAGCCATCGCCCACCATTGCAATTTCCGCGTAGCTGTAGTTCACCTCCGTGCTGAATTCATTAAAAAGAATCATATCCATCAGTTGTTCGGCTCTGCTTTTGTGGTCATTTTTCTCGGTAAGCGACGCATAACGCGACATATCAAAACCTGTATCTATAACGGCGGTAACAGTATATTCCTTGCCGTCTAATGTAAACTTTTTGCCTATTAAATCGGTGTAGGTGCTGATTTTGGTGTAAACGGGGGTTTTGGTACCGTCCTTTGCGGTGTTGTAGGTTTTATTATCAAAATACTGCGCCTTTTTAAACACCTCGTAAATATAATCGCTCACGGCAATTTCGTTTTTAGTGCCGTCGGGCAAATTACCTGCCAGTACCTTATAGCCCATTTCCTTTAAAACCGCATCGTTTACGGTGGCGAAGCCGTTTATAACGGGGCAATAAATATTGTAGTCGGTTTCCGTAAGCTTTATTTCGGGGTTTGTATTGCTCGATATATCTCCGTTAAATTTAAGCGGCTGATAAATACCGTGCATTTTAACATTCATGCCCGCCGATATATCGGAAATCTCCTTTTCCGAAAAGCGGTAGCCGTAATCGCGCCAGTAGTCGCCCGTTTTTTTCGATTTTGCAACCGCAACCGATTTAACGCCCGAGTCAACAAGCGAATTTGTGCAGGTCCTGACATGGTTGTAAGAGCCGAAAGTATCGGAAAGCCCGAAAAGCCCGAACGCAATGCAGGAAAGCAGTATTGTTATTACAAGCCTTATCTTCTTGTGTTTAAGCCCGCTTGCGCCTATTTTAAAGGCGTTTGACATGGGCAGCTTTGATTTTATAAGTTTAAAGCCCGAGCCGTCGGCAGTTTTAATTTTTGATACATCGGTCTTTTTAAAGCGCACGGCGGTTTTTGACTTTTCACCCACCGTAAGTTTCAAATCGCCCGATTTCAGCTTATCTATATAGTCGTTTATGGCGGCTCTGTCTTCCTCTGTTAGGTGGTAGCCCGCGGGCACCTCTACCGTATTGCCGCAAAACTCAATGCCGTCGGGTGTTTCGGCGTGTTCCGCCTCGCTGTCAAGCTCCACGTCGCTTATAACCTGCCCGTCGGAAAGCTCTATTATTCTGTCGGCGTATTGCTCGGCAAATTCGCGGTCATGCGATACAACTATTACAAGTTTTTCGGCTGACAGCTTTTTCAGCGTATCAAATACCTGCTTGCCCGTAGCCGAGTCAAGCGCGCCCGTTGGCTCATCAGCCATTATTATTTCGGGCTTTTTAACAAGGGCGCGGGCTATTGCTACGCGCTGCTTTTGTCCGCCCGATAATTCGTTGGGCTTTCTTGCGCCGAAGCCCTCTAAATCAACCTGCTTTAAAATATCGTTTATTTCACTGTCGGACGCCCGTCTGCCCTGCAGCTCTATTGCAAGGGCTATGTTTGCACCCACCGAAAATTCGTCAAGCACATTGTATTCCTGAAAAATAAAGCCGACATAGGTGTTTCGGTAAGAATCGAAATGTTGCTGCCTGAAATTCTTTGAGGAAACGCCCTTAATTATTATTTCGCCGCCGTCGTATTTATCAAGTCCGCCAAGCACGTTAAGCAGGGTGGATTTACCGCTGCCCGATTTACCGAGCAGGAAAACCATACCCTTTTCGGGAAACTTAAGGCTTATTTTATTAAGCGCCGTAACCGGCACGCCTTTTTTCGGTTTATAAATTTTAACAAGCTCTTTTGTTTCTAACATAATAGCCTCCTGTTTTCATAGTACCAACTGTACTAATTTGAATGGTACAGCTGTATCATACCACGGGTTTCCCCGTTTGTCAATATTTATTACAATTTTTTAACCTATTCGTTTTTTCCTTTTTTACGGCAGATATAATTATATATTGCAATACCCGCAAGACTTATAACCGCCGTAAGGGCGAAAACTATAATTGCGAACTTATAATTTGCCATTCCGAGGGCGCTGCCGCCTATAGTGGACGTTATGACCGACGGAAACCGCGCCACCGACACAATAAGCAGAAACCTTGAAAACTTAATATCGGTAAGCCCCACGGCATAGGTCAGCAGGTCCTTGGGCGTGCCCGGCAGAAAGAAGACCACGGCGGTTATAAAATCAAGCCGTTTTTCATCCTGCAAAAATTTCAGTTTTTTAATTTTTTCAATATCAAAAAACACCTCAACCAGCTTTACGCCGAATTTGCGCACAAGCCCCAAAACCATAACGCTCCCGAGAGTTATGCCTATAACCACAAGTATTGTGCCCTCAACCGCGCCGAAAGCGTAGCCCGCGCCTATTTCAAGCGGCTCGCCGGGCACTAAGGCTATTACCACCTGAAAAATAACCATACCTATAAATATAAAGCGGCTCCATATTCCGTGGGAATCCACCCACTCGGAAAAAGCACCTTTTGAAGATACCAACTTTATCATAGGCTTGCCTACAAACCAGGCTACCGCCGCCGAAAAAATAATAAGGGCTATTATCACGGCAATGCTTATTATCTTTTTCTGTTTATCGGTCAGTGCGGATTCATTTTTCTTTAAGTTCAGCAAGGCTTGTTTTCACATCCTTTTTAAAAGCTTCCCATTTATCGGGGTTGTTTACATAGTAAATGGGGCAAAGCTTACCCGTAACGTCGTAGTGGCGAATAACGTTATCCCCCGAAAGCCCCGTTTCCTTTAAAAGCCACGCGGTAAGCTTTACCACTGAAGTATAGGTCGCGTCGTTGAACTTTCCCGTACCGTCGGGGTGGCACACCTCAATAGAAATAGTGTCCTTATTGCGGTCGTTGCTCGCCGCCGAGCGCTCCCAAAGCGGCAGACACTGTATAATTTCGCCTTTAAGCCCCACCACAAAGTGAGAACTAACTTCGGTTTCATCCTTATCGAAAAAATCGCGGTTGTTCTGCGCCGTGGTGCCCGGGTTGCCCACATAGTGTATTACAATATCCTTTATATCCTCAAGCGGTGTTCCCGTCCTTGCGGTCGTGTGAACGTGTATAAGCTGCGGGTCTATAAAATCGGGTATTTCAATTTTTTGCAGCTTTTCCGCCGCGCTTGTTTTCTTCGCCGTCGGTAAAGCCGCCGCATCTGCCCCGCGTGTGAAAATTCGCTTTATTCCTATGCCCGCGCCCACTATGCAGGCGGCAACAAGCACCGTGCATAAAAATCTTCTCGCTATTATTTTTCTTCTGCGTTTTTTGCGCCGTTCGTAATATGCGCGGCGTTTTCCGTAATTTTCCTCGTACATTTTATCCCCGTCTCATAAGTCATTTAAACGTCAAGGCATATCTATTATATCAAAGCTGACTGTTGCCTTAAACAAATCGCCGTCTGAGGTTATATCAATTTTACCGCCCTGCAATTCGGTAAGGCTACGCGCTATTGAAAGCCCCAAGCCGCTGCCCTCGGTATTACGCGAGGTATCGCCCCGCACAAAGCGCTCCATAAGCTCGTCGCCCGAAATATTAAGCGGATATTTCGATATATTTTTAAAGGTTATAACGGCTTTTCCGTTCCTTACGGTCAAATCCATATACACCCGCGTGCCGGGCAGCGAATATTTGCACACATTGCCCGTAAGATTTTCAAGCACGCGCCACAAATGCCGCCCGTCCGCCATAATTTTAACCGGCATATCCGGAACGGTAAGCACTGGGGTAAGCCCCGCATTTTTAAGCCGCTCGTCAAACTCGCCTACCGTTTGCGAGAGCAAAACGCCCGCGTCGCACTCGGAAAGTTCTACCTTTAAGCTGCCGCTTGACGCCTTTGAAGCCTCTACCAAGTCCTCAATCAGCTTTTTAAGGCGGCTCGACTGCCTGTCAAGCACATCTAAATATTCCTTTATTTTTTCGTTTTCGGGCTGCTCCTTTTTAATTAAATCAACGTAATTTATAATTGAGGTAAGCGGGGTTTTAATATCGTGCGAAACGTTGGTTATAAGCTCGGTGCGCATACGCTCGCTTTTCATTTTTTCATCCACCGCGTTCTGCATACCCGCGCTTATGTTGTTAAGGCTGCCGCAAAATTCGCGAAATTCGGGGAACATATACGAGGTATCAATTTTATAATCGATATCCCCCTCGGCTATTTTTTCACCGCCGTTTTTAATTCTTTGCAGCTGCACGGCGGTAAATATTATAAGCACCGCTATTGCAACCGCATTCAGACCCGCAAGAAACGCCAAAAGAGCAATTGCTCCGGCAGACAGGCAAACAGCCGCCACAAAAAAATCAAATATAAGCACCGCAACGCAGATAAGCGCGATTTTTTTAACAAGCGAAAGATTTTTGAAAACAACCCCTAAAAACCCGAAAACCTTTTTTAAACCGCGCCACAATACCCTCAGCAGATTATATATAACGTTGTTTTTAACAAACGTTCCCGCTTTAATACGCACCGCAAAGCTGACTGTGTAAAGCAGGGCGATAAAGTAATCAAGCGAGAACATTGCCGATAAAGCAATAAGCTGAAATTCGGCGCCGCCGTAAAGATTTTCCGCAATTGCAATGTTCAGCATACCTATAACTATTATGCAAGCGGTAAACAAATCAAATGGTATTTTATCGGTAAATGCAAGTTTTACGCTGCCGTCCGCCTGTCTGCCCGCCGCGGCATAAATAAACACCATAGTTAAAACAAATAAAAGCAGAGCGAGAAAACCTATAAATATAATGCTGTACCTTAGCGGGTACAAAAAATCCGTTGCTTTAAGGTATAAAAGATTGCTGTATGAAAGCGGGTAATTTTCCGCCGCGTAAACGGTAATATCCACATCGCCCAGGTATTCCTCAATGTAAACCTCATCGGGGCTTTCAACGGTTTTATGAAGGCTCATATTTTTGAAAACCGCTTTGCCTATATATTTTTGATTTACATAGGTGCTTATAAGCGTCTCGCCTGTTTCGCCGTCCCGCACCGTAAAATAAGAGGCTGAAAAATTCTTTAATTCTTCGGTATTTCCCTCGCCGTAATATTCCGATATTTGTGCAGCGGTTTTGCAAAGAATACCGGCGTACTTTTCTTCCTCAATTTGCTCGGGGCTTTTGGTGTAAAACCGTTCGGAATACATAAACGCCCCCGCAAAAACGCAGCCCGCCGTTAATACCGCAAACACAAACGAAAGAATTACCGCCGCGGTTTTTGCGGCAAGGCTGTATGTCAACCTTTTCATTATTTATCACCCTTTTCAAGCTTGTAGCCGTGCGCCCAAACCACCTTTAAATACTTAGGCTCGGAGGGGTTTATCTCTATCTTCTCGCGCAGGTGGCGAATATGCACCGCAACCGTGCTTTCCGCGCCGAAGGCGTCGCCGCCCCACACGTTTTCATATATTTCCTTGGGGGATAGCACCGCTCCCGCGTTTTTCATAAGCAGCTTTAAAATTTCAAACTCGGTGGGGGTAAGCGGCACTTCTTCGCCCTCCGCAAAAACCTGCTTTGTTTTATCGTTAAGCTCTATTCCGCCCACGGTGTAGCCGTCCTCTTTTTTGGGGCTGCCGCCGCCTAACTGCATATACCGCCGCAGCTGCGAACGCACCCGTGCTATAACCTCAACGGGGTTAAACGGCTTTGTAATGTAATCGTCCGCGCCCACGTTAAGCCCTAAAATTTTATCGGTATCCTCGCCCTTGGCGGTAAGCAGAATTACGGGTATATTTGAAATTTCACGTATTTTGGTCATAGCGGTAATTCCGTCACATTCGGGCATCATAATATCCATAAGCGCCAAATGCACCGCGTTATTCTTTACCGCCTCTATCGCCTCGTTGCCGTTGTACGCCGCAACCGTGGCGTAGCCCTCCGCTTCCAAATAAATTTTCAAAGCGGATACAATATCGCGTTCGTCGTCGCAAATTAAAATGCTATACATTCTCTCCCGACCTTTCACTCCTATTGTAACAGATAAACTATTAAGAATAAAGTCACAAAATTATTAAGATTTCTTTAAGAACACTTGAAACGCCCTTAAATAAATGATATATTAAGGATATATTGCAAAACGGGCGGTGATTCATATGCGGTTGGAAATTTTAAGCGCGTGCCCCGATTTTATCTGCGATTTTCTAACCTACAACGAAACCATAAAGGGAAAATCCTCAAAATCGGTAGAGCAATATTATTCCGATTTACGCACGTTTTTCAGGTATATGCTGCTTGTGCGCGGTAAAGCACAGCCGGGTATTCCGTTTAATAAAATAGATATATCGGGCGTAGATATAGAGCTTGTGCGCTCGGTTACCGTTTCCGACCTTTACGGGTTTATGGTCTACTGCAAGGAGGAACTTCGTAACAACACCGCCACCCGCGCCAGAAAAACCTCAACGCTGCGCCTGTTTTTTAAATATATGTCGGTGCAGACGCATAGGTTAGACAGTAACCCCGCCGACCTTTTGGAGGCACCGAAAATAAAGCAATCGCTGCCCAAATATTTGTCGCTTGAAGATTCCCTTGAGCTTTTAAACTCGGTGGACGGCGAAAACGAGCGGCGCGACTACTGCATTTTAACAATATTTTTAAACTGCGGTCTGCGACTTTCCGAGCTTTGCGGACTTAATTTATCCGATATATCGTCCGACGGCACTATGACCGTAACCGGTAAGGGCAACAAGGAGCGTATGGTCTACCTTAACGATTCCTGCAAAACGGCGATAAAGCGCTACCTTGAGGTGCGCCCGCACGAGGGGCTGACGGCGGAGAGCAAAAATGCGCTTTTTATAAGCCGCAACCGTAAGCGCATAAGCCCGCGCACGGTTGAGCACATAGTAACCTCATATATAAAAAAGGCGGGGCTTGACGGCAAGGGGCTTTCCACCCACAAGCTGCGCCATACCGCCGCCACGCTTATGTATCGGCACGGGCATGTTGATATAAGGGTGCTTAAAGATATTTTGGGTCACGCAAACCTAGGCACTACCCAAATTTACACCCATGTTTCAGATGAGCAGATAAAAGCCGCTATCGACTCAAACCCGCTTTCGTCGGTAAGGGATAAAACCAAATGACGGCGCGGAGCGGTTTTTAATTTAAAATAAAGTTACAATTATTCATATTTTCGTAATATAAATATTATATTATTGTTTTTAAATAAAAGTATTAAGCGAGGGGAAACAAATGCAATATAAAATTCTTATTGTAGACGACGATGAAAACATTTGCGAGCTTTTACGCCTCTATCTTGAAAAGGACGGATTTGACACCGTGGTTGCGGGCGACGGCGAACAGGCGGGAGAATACGCGACCAAATATTCTCCCGACCTTATTTTACTTGATATAATGCTGCCGATTATGGACGGCTTTGCAGTATGCAGAAAAATTCGTGAAAAAAGCAATGTGCCGATTCTGATGCTCACGGCAAAAGAAGAAGAGATTGATAAAGTGCTTGGTCTTGAACTCGGCGCTGACGATTACATAACAAAACCTTTCGGAATGAGAGAGCTTATAGCGAGAATTAAGGCGAATATCAGGCGTAACGAAGCCGCGGCCTCTGCGAAAAGTGAACCTGCAAACGTGCAGGAATTCGGAAATTTGGCGATAGATATGAATAGATACGAAGTGAGAAAGGACGACAAACCGCTCGAACTCACTCTCCGCGAATTTGAACTTCTAAAATATCTTGCTGAAAGAGAAAACCGTGTATTTTCAAGGGAACAGCTCCTTGAAGAGGTATGGGGCTACGAATATTACGGTGATATTCGTACAG
>OGRO01003555.1_pt1 | contig 11068 bp, 10 predicted proteins | sample 1553451 | NCBI WGS metagenome assembly OGRO01 (sample SAMEA2580021, study PRJEB22360) | human gut metagenome
ACCTTGAACCCTGAACCAAATGAAAGCAAAGTAAAAAGGGGCTGTGAAGAAATGGAGATTCATTTCTTCACAGCCCCTTTTTTTACAGCGTCACCATGAAATGTCCGATCAGCATCTCAAGCGCCCGTCTCACTGTCTTTTGGAAACGCTCTTCTGCGAGCGCATACACCTCTTGCGGTGCGATGGATTCACTCTCCGTCCGTTTCGCCACGACACCGCAGACAGAGCCGGCACGAAGGCCCATGACGCTCGCCAGCGTGAAGAGCGTCGCATTCTCCATCTCGAAATTCGTGCATCCCATCGCCTGAAAATCAGAGAGAAGCCCCTGATACGATGTCCTGACATAGCCGGAGAAGCTGTCATAGCGCTCCTGCCCCGGCCAGAAGGAATCGGTCGAGATAGAGACGCCGACCTGATGCGGCACCTTGAGACTTTCCGCGGCTTTCATGAGCGCCAGTGTCACCGTCATATCCGCCGCAGCCGGATACTCCGCGGGTGCATATGCCTTCGAGGCGCCGTCGCGGCGCACCGAAGCCCGATTGATCACCAGATCGCCGAGCTCAAGTCCCTCCTGAATGGAGCCCGTCGTCCCCACGCGGAGAAAGGTCGTGACCCCGAGACGCGCCAGCTCTTCCACCGCAAAGCTCATGCACGGCCCGCCCATCCCCGTCGACATGACAAGCACCGGCTCACCGGAGGCGCGGGCCAGCCAGCTCGTATAGTCGCGATGCGAGGTGAGAAAAACGGCAGACGGATCCAGCGCCTTCGCCAGCCCCGGCACCCGTCCCGGATCACCGGGCACGACCGCGTAGCGCGCGCCCGCCAGATGTTCCTTCGTAAGACCGGTGTGATACATGACCTCGCCGGCCTTGGCATAGTGATAGTTTCGCATAGTGGGCCTCCTTTTTGGTGACTGGGGACTGGAATACGACTTTCGGGCATCGCCCTTTTATACTCCGCGGCGCATTTCGTCATCCTGAGCGGAGTGAAATGTCGGATGTTCGATCATGTAAAGGCGGAACAGTGAGAACTGAGTCGAAGGATCTGGCGCCGCACCACCATTTCGCATTTCTAATTTCTCATTGCTCATTCAACCAAAGCTTTCATCCGAAATCAAGGGGCGATACGCCCCAAGGGCTAACCATGAAGTTTGAAAGCAGGGATGAGTAGCTAGGGATTAGGGATTGGGGATTAGGAGTGACTAGTGACTGGTGACTAGTGACTTGAATACCGCCTTCGGGCATCGCCCTATTTATACTCTGCAGCGAAGCCGCCACCTTCATTCCTCATTCCTAATTCCTAATTTATGCGAAGCTTTCATCCCCGAAAGGGCGCCCCGCCCACGGGCTAACCCCCTAAACCACAAAAGGGGACTTATCCCCTTCCAAGTCCCCTTTGCCTTTACTTTTTATTTTTCTTCTTTTTCTTATCCTTCTTGCCTTTTTTGTGCTTCTTGCACTTCTTGACCTTGGCGGAGATGAGCTTTTCCTCCTCCGGAAGCGTCAACTCTTCACCGGCCGGATGCATCTCTTCTTCGGAAATCTCCCAGTCGCCATCGATATTATCTTCGCCGTCGGGCCGTCCCAGCGTATGGGTCTTGTACTCGATATTGATATCGCCCTCATCCGTATCCAGCGAGACGGCTGCTTCGCCGCCCTTCTCGATCAGATCCGTCAGGATCTCCTCCATCTCATCGGCAAGAGCGATGATATCCTTCAGACGTTCTTCCTCCGCCGGACGGTTATCCAGACAGGGATCCAGCATGTAGCTCTGCAGGAATGCGCGGTCTTCATCGATCCGCCGGCTCATGGCCGCGAGAGTTTCCTTCCAGTTCTTCGTCTTCATTTTTTACTCCTTTGCGGAAGCCGTGCCTTCCGTCACCAATACCTTGTCGATGCGCCTGTTGTCACAGTCCACGATCTCGAAAGTGAAACGCCCATAAGTGACCTTTTCTGTTTCCTTCGGGATGTAGCCCAGAAGGTAGGTGAGGAAACCGCCGAGCGTCTTGTAGTAGGCCTCTTTCTCTCCGGGCAGCTCTCCCTCGATATGGAAATGCTCGCGGAAATCATCAATGGAGCAGAGCCCCTCCACCAGCCAGGCATGCTCGCCGCGGCGGATGAATTTATTCTGCTCTTCCAGGATATCCTCTTTGTCTCCGGGCATATCCCCTACGATCTCCTCCAGCACATCATGCAGCGTCACGAGGCCGGACAAAGTCCCGTACTCATCGATGACGATCGCCTCATGCACCCCGCGCGTGCGGAAGAGCTGCAGGAGCTTCGTCAGGATGAGCGTCTCCGGGATGAAAAGCGGCTGATGGATCGTATCCATGACCGACGCCTTCAAAGGCTTGCCCGGGTGCTTGTGCTGATCGATCAGGATCTCGGACACATCCGCAAGACCCTTGAAATCATCCAGCGAACCCTTGCCGACCGGCAGGCGGAAGTGGGATGACTCCATCATATCCGCCCAGATCTTCTTCTCTTCATCCTCCAGATCCAGCCAGTCAAGCTGCGGACGCGCCGTCATGCAGTCTGATGCCGTGCGGTCATTCAGTTCGAAAACATTATCAATAATCTCAGGCTCTTCCTTATCGAAAGTGCCAAGGCGCGCCCCCTGCTGCAGAAGGACCTTGATTTCCTCCTCCGACACCGGCTGCTCGCCGCCCATCTTCACGCCAAGAAATCCGACCACGATCTTCGTTGACCATGTGGAGAACCACACCAGCGGCCGGCATACCGTCGCCATGATGATCATCGGACGCGCGATGACGCACGCCGCCTTCTCCGGCACCGCGATGGCGATCCACTTCGGTGCCAGCTCGCCGATGATGAGCGAGAAATAGGTGACAAGTACCATCACCGTCACCATGCTGACCTCACGCGCATACGGAGCGAGGAAGGAAATCTTCTCCATCTCACCCGCCAAAGGCCCCGCCAGCGACGCCCCCGAAAACATACCCGTGATGATGCTGATGGTGGTGATGCCCACCTGAATGGTCGCAAAAAGCTCTTCCTTCTCCTCGGCAAGGCGCAGCGCATACACCGCGCTCTTATTGCCTTCGTCGATGAGCTCCTGCAGCTTCGTCTTCCGCGCCCCGACGATGGCAATCTCCGCCAGAGAACATACCGCATTGCCTAAAACAAGCAGGATAATGATAATCAGTTCAAGCCATATGTGGCCGTCGTCCATCTTCTTTTCTACCTCCTGGGAAAACACTATTGAACGATGTGTCTTTATTATAGCATGAAATAAATGCCGCGAGGAAAAAAGATGGATAGAGAAAGGGGCTGTGAAGAAATGAATCCTCATTTCTTCACAGCCCCTTTTGGCTTTCATTTGGTTCAGGGTTCAAGGTTCAGGGTTCAGGTGGCGGCTTCGCCGCCTTTTTTAGAGGATGGTATTCTCGTATCGCAGCCTTCCCCTCTAGGTAATGCTATTAAGTTAAGCGGCAGAACATTCTTGGCTCCCCATCGGGGGGGGAGCTGCCCGAAGGGCTGAGGGGGCTACGCAGCGGTATTGCATGAAAGTGTTGGAATATCGATAGTATCGGACTATTCAACATAGTACGCTATACCACTGGCATGCCCCATCTCGCTACGCTATGCTCGAAATGGCGTCTCACTGGATTTTAGCGTCGCTTCGCTCATAAAAATCCAGTTCGCTTGCACACATTGCCTTCGGCACTTCCCCCGAAGGGGGAAGCAAGTTGCTACGGCGTTAATTCTGACTGCATTTGTATGTCGATTGAAAGTTCTCTTAATCGAAATACGCAATACTAGTCCCTAGTCACTCATCCCCAGCCACCTCACAGCGCGCAAAAAAGCCGCCTTGAGATCATCAAGGCGGCTTTTCTTAGTTACCAAATACGTCTTTCCCTTCCTCCGGTGCTTCTGCCTTGCAGTACTTGATCTGCTGGCAGATGCATTTGTCTTTCAGCTTGTACAGCTCAGGCAGGAAGTCCATCAGCTTGTTGAAGGTCTCATCATTGATCCGATACTTCGTCCATAGACCCTCACGGCGCGCATTCACCACCCCGGACTCGATCAGGATTTTCATGTGATAAGACAGTGTCGACTGCGACAGCGTGAAATTCGAAAGAATGTCGCAGGCAGACATCTCGCGGCATGACAGCATGTCGATCACCCGCAGTCGCGTCTCATCAGAGAGCGCTTTAAAAATCAGTGCAAACTCTTTGTAACTTGGCTGAAATTCCATAACAAACCCCTTTTCTTCCCGTCCACGCGCGCCGTCTCTATCCGTCGCCTGTTATCGATAGATTTAAATGTATAGAAAACATTTTATCGCAAATGAAGCGGACTGTCAAACGGGAAAGAGGATGGATTCCAGGGAAACGCTGATTTAATCGCAGAGTCTGATTTAATCAGCGTTTCCCTAGGTTAGCCTTGGGGCGAGGTGCCCCTTGATTACGTGTGAAAGAGGTTCAGCGGGTTCTATAGGTTCAAAAGGTTCAGCGGGGATGGTGCAGCGCATAAGACCAGAAGCGCCGCGGATTACAAATAGTGGCGATGCTCCAAAATCTTTCGATAGCAGGTTTCCCGTTTTGAACTTTCCAAACATGGCTCACCTGCCCGCGAATGGCAAAGATTTCTCGCTTGCGCTCGAAATGACGATACGGGAGTCTAAAGTCTTTTAGTCACAAGTCACTAGTCACTAGTCACTCCTAATCCCTAATCCCTAGCTACTCATCCCCGCTTTCAAACCTCAGGGATCTCAAGGAAGCTATCGTCATGCGCGCCCAGGAGTTCTTGACCGCCCCATGTGATCGTGCTACAATGATGATGCGAAATGGATTCCAGCATCCGTAAAAGCACAAAAGAATGAGCCCCCTTGAGATCTAGACCATCTCAAGGGGGCTCTTCTTGTTCAAAGCACAAGTTTAAGGAAACGCTGATTCAATCGCAGAGTCAGCTTCTACAAGAGTTTTTATGCATAGCTTCGTCATAGCCTTCCTTAAATAGCTCGCTATTCGCGTCAGGTTATTCCTCGCCATGCATAAAAATTCAAGAGTAAAATCTGACAACGATTTAATCAGTGTTTCCTTAAGCTTCTTCCGGCTTATCACTGACTGCCTCTTTACCGGTCAAGCCATTTGCAAAGGTAGTCCGCAACCACACTTGCTGCGACCGAGAGAAAAAATGATTCCAGCATACGCAAAAGCACCTCCCTTCAGTCACAAGACTATGCATTGGGGATTTGCAGTGTGACGTGTATAGTAATATCATACGTCTTATTGCACAAAAACCGACTTTTATGTTTGCGGCGCTTTCTCATTATTATGCGCCGCACCAACATTTCTAATTTCTCATTCGAGCAAAGCTTTCATCCACAATCAAGGGGCAGCACGCCCCAGGGCTACCCCTTTTTAAATGTCCAATACCTTGGCACGAAGATGTCCTCATACAGATTGATGGCGAAATTATCGGTGAGCCCTGAAATGTAGTCTACGGCCGCGCGGGGGATATCGCCCTCGGCGAGGCGGAGCTGTTTCTCGGGGAGACGGTCATAGAAGGCCCCTGATTTATCCCTCTCCGTGTAGTAGGAAAAGAGCATCTTCACCACATGGCTTCCGCGATTGCGATCAGGGATGAGGTTGTCCGACATATAGACGGCGCGGAACATGAATTTCCTGAAATCCAAAAGGATTCTGTCACCCTCCTCGCACATATGGATGCCGTCCGTCTCATCCTGCATCGAATGCTCCACGACATCGGTCACCATCGCAGTGATCATAGAGGAGTGCGTCGTCCCGATGCGGCGGCGGATTTCTTTCGGCACATCGGCTGCGGTGATAAGACCCATCGACTCCGCATCCTCATAGTCATGGCAGAGGTAGGCGATGCGATCGGCATACTTGATCAGACTGCCTTCGAGCGTGTGTGCTTGGAGCGGCCCGCAATGGTTCAGCATGCCGTCGAGCACAGGGAGCGTCAGATTCAGCCCCGCGCCGTCCCGCTCGAGTTTCTCCGCGATGCGGACGCTCTGCTCATTATGTTCGAAGTGACCATAGATCTCCTGCAGCGCCTGCTCTCCCACATGGCCAAAGGGCGTGTGCCCGAGGTCATGCCCGAGCGCGATCGCTTCCACGAGGTCTTCATTCAGGGACAGCGCGCGTGCCATCGTCCGCCCGATCTGCGCGACTTCGAGCGTGTGCGTCATTCGCGTTCGATAGTGATCGCCCTGCGGCGCGATGTAGACCTGCGTCTTGTGCTTCATCCGCCGGAAGGAATTGCTGTGGAGGATGCGGTCGCGATCCCGCGCAAAGTCCGTCCGGAGCGGGTCCTTCGCCTCCGCATGCATCCGCTTCGCCTCTTTCACATGAAAGGCGCGCGACGACAGGACATCGTATTCTCTCTCTTCGATCCGTTCCCGTGGATTCATAATGGGGCCTCCTTTGGAGAAATACAGTTGTCTTTGCCTTATTGTAGCATAAACGAGGGGTTCAGGGTTCGGGGTTCAGGGTTAGCTCATCGGGCGAGTTTCCCTTTGATTTCATTGCGAAAGAGATTCAGCAGGTTCTATAGGTTCTACGGGTTCAAAGGGGTTGGTGCGGCGCAAAAAATAATGAAGCGCCGCGGAGTTTTGATAGCGCTTCGCGCCATCGTCATTTCGAGCGTAGCCGAGAAATCTCTATGGCAGAACGCTCATTGCCTGATGTGAGGCAGCACCAAGACATCGTTTTTCCTCTGCGCATGCACGCTGATTTCCGCAGTGCAGCAAAGATCGAGGGCTACGCTCGGGATGACGATGTCGGAGAATCCCAGTCACAAGTCACCAGTCACTCCTAATTCCTAGCCACTCATCTCTGTTTTCAAATTTCATGGAATAGCGGCTCCGCCGCAACTATATTATATTTTGCAACGAAGCTGCCATCACACCCCTGAACCTCGAACCCCCGAACCCGACACCCCTCTTCTTTTATGCTATAATGAAGAAAAGAAAGGGGGCTTTCCCATGAAACTCACAAATTATCTCTCCATCTTCGCGCTCACCGGTGCGCTTCTTTTCGCGATGCCTTCTGCGGAGGCTTCGCTCTGGCCGGGACTGGGAACATCCGCCCAGGAGCGCTCGGGCGCTTTCCGCACGGATGCCTTCGATACGGACCATGCGGTGATGAAGACGCCCTATCTCCTCTCGCAGGCCAACAATGCGGAATATGCCGGCAAGGTGAATGCCGTCATCGGCCGTGAGAAGGCTGACTTCACCGCGTCTCTCCGCAAGGAGAATGAATATGGCAAGACGCTCGGCTGGATGACATGGCATGAAGGAATGATCGGCAATTATATCAACAACACGCAGGGCATCACGAGCATCGTCCTCATCTCCCAGACGCTCCGCGCCGGCGCCGCGCATGGCGAGACATACGCCAAGGGGCTCACATGGAACAGCGCCGGCGACCTTCTCTCTCTGAAGGATATCCTTCCTGCCCTCACGGTCTATGATGTGAACCAGTGCATCGAGGTGACCGCGAAGAAGAAGAACATCCATCTCTTCGATGACCATGCCGTGACAGAGCTTCCGACCAATTTCTACGTCGGCAAGAACCGTGTGGTCTATGCCATCTATCAGCCTTACGACATCGCTCCCTACTCCGAAGGCGTCGTGTCGGTCGCGATCGGGAAAATATAAAAGCGGATTCAAGGTTAGGGCGTGCCGCCCCCCTGATTGCGTTTGAAAGTCTTGCGCGAATGAGAAATTAGAAATGAGAAATGCGAAATGGTGGTGCGGCGCATAACAATATGGAAGCGCCGCGGAATTTCATATAAAGGGGTATTGGGGCGCTTTATGAATTGCGCGCTCCTTCCTCCACTCCTCACTCCTCACTCCTCACTTTTCCCCGACGTTTTTCAGGAAAATGAGATGGTCTTAGCACGACAAATCAAAACACCCGCAGCGAAGGGGTACGCTGCGGGTGTTTTTTATTTGCCTTTTATCTGTCTCTTTCTCTGGTACGGCAGAGTCCGCGTTCACAGTTGCGCAGGAAGCGGAGAAGATGCTCTACTTCCGGTGTGGACGGGAAGTCCTGCTCCATTTCTTCGATGGCTTCAGAGAGCTTCATGCCGGAGCGGAAAATGATGCGATAGGCCTTCTTGAGGAGGCTCTTGCCTTCCGGTGTGATGCCATTTCTGGAAAGGCCGACGCTGTTCAGCCCTACGATGCGGGCCGGATTGCCATCTGCGATGACGTAAGGGCAGACGTCCTGCACGATCTTGGACATGCCGCCGACCATAGCGCAGGCACCGATCTTGACGAACTGGTGAAGACCGCTCATGCCGCCGATGACCGCATGGTCTTCGACAGTGACATGACCTGCCGCGCCCGAGAAGGAGGACATGACGATGTGGTCGCCAAAGCAACAGTTATGCGCGACATGGGTATAAGCCTGCAGCATATTGTAAGAGCCGATGCGTGTCTCGCAGTTTTCTCCGGTCGCTCTATGAATGGTGACGTATTCACGGAGAAGATTGTGATCGCCGATGACGACAGTGCTGTATTCGTCTGCGAATTTCAGATCCTGCGGGTCTTCTCCAATGACCGCATGCGGATAAATGTGATTCTCTTTACCCATGCGGACATTCTTCGCGATGACAGCATGCGGTCCGATGATGGTGCCTTCGCCGATCTCGCAGTTTTCTCCGATGTAGGCATAAGCACCGATGACTACATTCTTGTGAATGATCGCGCTCGGATGAATAACGGCTGACGGATGGATATCCGGTGCCTCGTTTTTCAATACTTTGAGTTCCATTGTTCTTTCCCCTTTATGACAGCTTGCGCTGATTTCTTGACCGCCCAAAGGCGTGTTTAAGTTTTCTTAATACATAATCCGCCCATAAACAGTCAAATTATACTTTCATCTCAAGCGAAATCCGGCGATCCATCGCCGTTTATTATTATTCTCTCTCTATTTCGCCGATTTTTAACCATTTTGAAATTTTGAAAAAATCAGGATCAGGGATCCGCAGCCTCGAGTGACTGGTGACTAGGGATTAGGTTTGCGATACGAGAAAACCGCTAATTTCAAACCTCCGCGGCGCTTCTATATTCTTATGCGTCGCACCACCATTTCGCATTTCTCATTCAAGAGAGGCTTTCATCCCCAATCAAAGGACGGCACGTCCCCGGGGCTACCCCTGACCCGGGGACCTTCTTATTTCTTGTCTTCCGGCCCTTCATTCGGATTGAGCAGGTAGAAAAGGAAATCCGCTTCTGCCTTGTGCACGCCATCGACCGAGCATTCGCAGTGGACTTTGCCCATGCGACCGATGATCTTCTTGATGACAGCCTTGGTGACCATCTGGTCGCCGGGGAGAACCGGAGAGCGGAAACGGACGTGATCCATGCCGGTGAACATCGGGATGAGGCCTCTGTTTTCTTCCGGATACTGGAGCGCTACGCCGCCGACCTGCGCCATGGCTTCACAGATGAGAGCGCCCGGCATGACGGGATGTCCCGGGAAATGCCCCTGGAAAAATGGTTCATTCATGGTGACGGACTTCACGCCGATGGCATAGTCCATCGGGACAAGCTCGGTGATCTTGTCGACCAAGAGCATCGGATAGCGATGCGGCAGGATTTCCATGATTTCTTCTACGTTGAGTTCCATAAGTGTTTCCTCCTTGAAAATGTACGGGGATGGGAATCTATTTTAAGTGACTAGTAGCTTGTGACTAGCAGCTAGGGATTAGGGATTAGGAGTGACTAGTGACTAGTCACTGGTCACCGGAAAAATGCGCGATGCTTCCTGATAACGATGTGCTGCATCACCATTCCTCATTATTTCAGTGCCTGCAGCTTTTCAGACAGCTCGGCATTCAGCTTGTGGCTGCCGAGGACGGCGATGATGTGCGCCTGCAACGGGCCCACGAGGGAAATGTCGCCCAAGATATCCAGGATCTTGTGACGGACCAGTTCATCCTGAAAGCGGAGCTTCGAGAGACATTTGTCTTCGGAGTAGACGACCGCATTTTCCAGCGTGCCGCCTTTGCCAAGGCCCATCTTTCTCATGGCTTCGAGCTCCCATGTGAAGCCAATGGTGCGGGCGGGAGAGATTTCTTTTCGATAGCTTTCTTCGTCAAGGATCACGTCCAGCGTCTGGCAGCCGAGGAGCGGATGCGGATTGATGGAGGTGAAGGTCACGCGAAGGCCATCATAGGGGAGCGCGGCGATGAATTTCTTGTCGCCCTCATAGACAGCGACGCTGTGATCGAGCGTGAGGACCGGGATGGTTTCTTCCTGCTCTTCGATGCCGGCTTCGAGCACCATGTCGACAAAGGTCTTGGACGAGCCGTCGCCGACCGGCGGCTCGGCAGAGTCCATCTCGATCAGGCAGTTGTCGATGTGAAGCGCAAAGAGTGCGGAGAGGACATGCTCGACGGTGAAAACTTTCGCCGCGCCGTCCTCGAGCGTAGTTGCGCGCATGGTATTGGTGATATTCTGGCTCTTCGCAGCGACTGTCGGCGCGCCCGCAAGATCGCTTCTCCGGAAGAGGATGCCCGTGCCGGCTTTGGCCGGATGCATGGTCATGGTCACAGACAGCCCGGAGTGCAGGCCATTGCCTTTGTAAGTAACCGGTTTCTGGATGGTGTGCTGTTTTCTATTCACGATGAGTACCTTTCATGAGAAAGAAAGATCACGGCAAGAAGTCGGAGAGGATCTGGGGAAACACTGCCCGCCTGCGGTCAGAATGATAAATGCCCCCGATGCAAAGATCCGCCCCGCGATGCCGTTATATATATGTATTCATAATAACTTGTTAATTATATACTGTTTTCAAGAACTGTTCAAGATTTTTCGCAGGTTTTTGAGAATCTCGGAAGCAGTGACCGGTGACTAGGAATGAGTGGCTAGGGATTAGGGATTAGACTAGGAGACATCTGATTCCTGCATCGTCATTTCAGGCGAAGTGAGAAATCTTTGCCAAGAGACTCACTCTTTCCCCATATGTGCCACGCACCTCTCCGCTTTCCTCATCTGTCTTTCATACCGCCTGTGCCCTATCCGCCCCTACGGGGCACCTTCCCCTCGAGGGGAAGGCTGACGATAC
>OGRO01003559.1_pt1 | contig 11057 bp, 14 predicted proteins | sample 1553451 | NCBI WGS metagenome assembly OGRO01 (sample SAMEA2580021, study PRJEB22360) | human gut metagenome
TATCAATTTTGCTATATAATTTTCTGAAGTTGAAATAATCATATTTTATATTTTTGACTATATAATCATGAACAGCCTTTATCTTAGTGTAATCGTCCTTATCATAGACATTTAACTTATCTAAAACAAGCTTCACCTTGTAATTGACCTCATCTTCCTCAGTTTCTGTTGTAAGGTAGCTTACATTGTATTTAAGTGTTGTGCTATTTTTATATAAAGAATACTCAGCCTGACAATTATAGCCTTTTAAGTTATTAGCCAAATAATCACCTTCACTAGATACATTTCCTGGATAAACTGATACAGCTTTATTAAATACATCCTTTGGCATATCATTATAAAATTTACGGTTTATTCTAACTGTAATATTGTTCTTTCTATTTACCATTTGTTTTCTTAAATATGAAGAAGCTTCTGATATGGAGTTGAAAACTTTATTTTCAGCATCATCATTTGGAGTATAATTATCCTTATTTTTAAGAAATGAACTTTCTATATCAGATGAATCATATTCGTCTATTAAATCATGACCATTAATCATAATAGACGCTTGTTCAATGACGTAATCTTTTACTTCGTTGAGTCTCTCCACAAAGAAATCATCATTATATATAAATACTTTATAAATTAAGAAAAGCGATAGTAAACATAAAATCTTTTTCTTAAATTTCATTAAATCTTTCTCCCTTATATGTTTTAACCAATAAATCAGTATAATTAATTATATTAAATATTGTAGCTTAAATCCATATTGTATAGTATGGTCTTTTTACCACAAATAGTAAAAGTCATTGGACTTTAAACCAATGACTTTTAAAGTAAAATAAATATTACGAAAAAAAGTAGGAGTTATACCAAGTGGTATAACTCCTGATTTTTTAATAATAATAGTAAGACATTGTGCCAAGGGCTGCAAAGAACATTGCTACAATAATACCTATTACAACTGGTATAATAAGTAGTATTATTGGAATAACTATATTTGTTCCGCCCCTCTTTTGTATTAGCATACTTCTATTAGAGCTGTCTGCACATGAAATTTCACAAAATTGCTTTTTAACATGTTCAAGATAAAAGTAATTTCCAAAAAGACCTGCACAAATCCAAAGAGCTATATTACCAATCCAACCTATAAATGGTATAAGACCTAAGACAAAATTTGCTACAATATAAAGTATTGCTTGAATATACATCTTTCTATAAAACATCCAATAGCCGCTAATAAGAAATGAGCACCAATTCCAAGATACTTTACTGCCAGTACTTTCTATAACTCTAAACTTTTCCATATAGTACAACTGATTTTTTTCTAAAAATAAATTTAATTCCTCATCAGTATAATTCTTAGAAGAATCGTTAATGTATTCAGTTTGTGTAGTAGATGCTTCTTCTATGACTTCTTCCTTTTTTAAAGAATTGCCACAATTGTTACAAAAAAGACTGCCTGCATCATTGCTAGTTCCACATTTTGAACAAATTAAAGAGTCTTCGTTGGAATATGTCATGCTATACCCCCTTTTAAATACTCTATTTATTCATATATGTATGTTAAAAATTTTTAATTTATGCCTTTCTATTATTTTCTACCATTTTTAAGAAATATTTGTGCACTCTATAATCAGAGGTAAGCTCTGGGTGAAAAGAAGTAACAAGCATGTTATTTTCCTTTGCTGCGACTATATTATTATCAACTACAGAAAGAACTTCCACATTGTCATCAACATTTTCAATATAAGGAGCTCTTATAAACACCATTTCAATATCTTCGCCTATACCTTTTACATTGGATTTTGTATTAAAACTACCCAGTTGTCTGCCATAAGCATTTCTTTTTACTTCTATATCCATAGTACCTAAATGAACAGTATCATCATTACAAATACTTTTTGCCAACAAAATCATTCCAGCACAAGTTCCCCATACAGGCATTCCACTTTCTATCTTTTCCTTTAAATCATCATAAATATCAAGGGTTCTAATAAGTTTTCCCATGGTAGTGCTTTCACCACCGGGAATTATTATGCCGTCTATATTTTGTAAATCATTTTTATTTCTAATTTCCACTGGCGACACATCTAAGTCCTGTAATATATTTATATGTTCTTTATAAGCTCCTTGCATTGCCAATACTCCTATTACCATATTACCAACCCCTTACAGCAAGTAATTCTTCATCATGTAAACTACCAACAGATACACCGCTCATGGCACCACCTAAATCTTCAGATATTTCAGCTAAAATTTTAGGATTGTTGTAATTAGTAACTGCCTTTACTATGGCTTCAGCTCTTTTAGCTGGATTATCTGATTTGAATATACCAGAGCCTACAAATACACCATCACAACCAAGTTGCATCATTAAGGCTGCATCTGCTGGAGTTGCAATTCCGCCTGCTGCAAAGTTTACAACTGGAAGTTTACCATTTTCATGGACGTATTTTACTAAATCATAAGGAGCTCCCAGCTCTTTTGCTGCATTCATCAATTCTTCAGTGCCCATCGATACTATTTGTCTTATTTGAGATGTAACAGTTCTCATATGTTTAACTGCTTCCACCACATCACCTGTTCCTGCTTCACCCTTTGTTCTTATCATGGAAGCGCCTTCACCAATTCTTCTAAGTGCTTCTCCTAAATTTCTAGCACCACATACAAAAGGAACTTCAAATTTTATTTTTTCTATATGATATATATTATCTGCTGGTGTTAATACTTCACTTTCATCTATAAAATCTATTTCTAGAGCTTGTAATATTTGAGCTTCCACAAAATGACCTATTCTTACCTTTGCCATTACTGGAATGCTTACAGTTTCTTGTATTTCTTTTATCATTTTTGGATCTGACATTCTTGCCACTCCACCTTCTTTTCTTATGTCTGATGGAACTCTTTCAAGTGCCATTACTGCACATGCTCCAGCATTTTGTGCTACTAATGCCTCCTGTGGATTTGTCACATCCATTATTACTCCGCCTTTTAACATTTGTGCTAAGTTTTTGTTTAATAATTCTCTACTCATATTGTACCTCCAAATTTGTTTATTGTATAAGTGAATAATAATACAATTTATAGCTTATAACCATAAATACCTTCTATTTTTATTCAAAAGATAAATTGTATGGGTACAAAGAAAGTAATGTGTCAGTTAGCATAAGAATATTTATTTTAATATAAATCCTAAAAAAAGAGTTGCCTCATTTTTGAGACAACTCTTTTTAGTTAGCAAAATCTAAGATTAGTTTTACTTATAAAATTATTTGAGATGAAAATTCCCATCAGTCCGCCTATTATATTTAAAATAATTTGGCTAATGCTAATCATATGGTGAGAAATTATTAATAAAGCAATTTGCATAATAAATGTGAACAAAAAGCAAATTAACAATGTATCTTTTGTATTTCCTTCAAAACAATAAAATGCAAAGAAACCTAATGGCACAAATATTAATATTTTCCTAAATAAACTATCACTACTTAGAGTTAGTATCATCAATATGGATATGACAAATCCCACTAAAAATAGTTCTTTGACAATAATTGCATTGTCGTGTTTTGTGTTTATCAAGATTCTCAAAAATATATAAAAGAAAATCAATGCAAATATAATTGATAAATCCAGTGATATGAAGCTTTTCATTATAAGTCCTTTCTAAAATATAAGATATACTTATTATACCAAATTTTTTATAAATTCTGTTATATAATAATATAATAAATAAATTTAAAATGGAGAGAAAAAATGAAAAAGAAGATAATTTCACTTTTTAGGAAAAAATCAAGTAAAGAAAAGTTGTATAGTACAAATTTTATTTTAAAAGAAGAAAAAGAGTTTTTTGAGAATAATTATAAAGGAGAGGGTAGTGAAGATTTTAAATACAGTGAGGGTTCTATTCCTATTTTAATATCTGCACCTCATTCAGTAAAACAAATTAGAAATAATGAATATAAGGCGGCAGATATTTATACGGGAGCACTTATAAAGACTTTAAGCAAAACTACAAAGGCCCATGTGATTTATAAAACAAAAACGAAGGGTGATGAAAATTATACAAATAAAAATACACCTTATCGTGAGAAAATAAAAGAAATAGTGAAAGATCATCATATAAAAGTTGTCATAGATTTGCATGGTATGTCTGATAAAGGGGATAGTTATATAGATATTGGAACAGGTGGCAGTAATAATAAAAACTTGCTTGGCTGTGATTATATATTGCCTTGTGTTAAAAAGTCTTTTCATAATGTAAATTATAGTGAAAATAAATATTTTAGTGCAAAGGGTGAATTGACTTTGTCACATTATTGTAGTCATGTTTTGGCAGTGCCCACTTTGCAACTGGAGATAAGTCGAAAGTATAGAAGTAAGGAAAGTAAAAATTTCTCTTTTATGGTTAATACTTTAAGTCAGATGATAGATGATTTAAATGATGAAGTTATTCATCATTTATAGAAAATCTTAGATTTAAGAAAATACTGACATAAAATTTATATTAAATTAGCAATTTTAATATAATGAGAAATAAATCAAGAGTTGTATTGTTTTATTCATACAACTCTTGATTTATTATTAGTCCATAAAAGTTACTTTACCATCTAAAGAGTAGTAAGCTTTTACTATTTTAACTTTATTTTCTTTTACTAAATCTTTTATCATGTCATCGTCTTTTATTTCTTTGGCCACATTATCAATATTGTTGTGTATAGCTTCATCAATATCTTTTGCGCCCTTGACACTTGGAAGTATTTTTTCTACTAAATCTTCTATATTACCTTCTGCATGAGCATTATTATGAACTTCGTCATAAGCTGCTGTAACAGCACCACAGCTTTCATGTCCCATAACAACTACTAAAGGTGCTCCAGTATGTTCAACGCCGTATTCTATTGAACCTAGGGCATCATCATCCACTACATTACCAGCAATTCTTATATCAAATATTTCTCCAAGACCTGCATTAAATACAGTTGTTGGAGTTACTCTAGAGTCAGAACAAGAAACTACAACAGCATAAGGATGTTGACCTTCTTTTAATTGTTCCCTTCTTTCACTAGATATATTTACTGGTTTTGATTCGTTGTTTACAAATCTGTCGTTACCTTCTTTTAATCTTTTTAAGGCTTCATCTGGGTTAGTTATTCTAACATCTTCTGTTTCATATTCATTGGATACATTATCTTTAGACATATTTTCTTCCGTTACGCTTTCTTTAGTTTCTGTTGTAGTGTTGTTTGTTGTATTGGTAGTACATGCAGTTAAGCTTAGAGATGCAAAAAGAATACAACTTGCTGTTATTAATTTTTTTCTTATCATCGTGATACTTCCTTTCTTAATATTCCTTTATTATATTATTTACTCAAAATAGTTATATATTTATATAAATAAAAAGTTCGCAAATATCGTTTAAAGTATAAATAGATTACAGACTTTTTTAATAAAAGTTATTGACAAATAATTTTTAAGTGGATAGAATTAAGTTATAAAATTTAATAAATCTTCAGGGCAGGGTGAAATTCCCTACCGGCGGTAAAGCCCGCGAGCTAGTTTAGCATGATTCGGTGAAATTCCGAGGCCGACAGTAAAGTCTGGATGGAAGAAGATAAAACTATAGAAATCTAAAAATTATTACATTAGTTTGTTTATTATGCTCTGAAATATTATATATTTCAGAGCTTTTTAATTTACTAAACAAAATTTGTATAATTGTATTTATTTATCATAAATCAAGTTATAAAGCTAATGAATTAATTTAAAATATTATGAAATACATAGGCCCTGAGTTTTTAACTTAGGGCTTATTTTAATTTAAAATTAAGATAAATTTTTTATGATTGTGAGATGAAAATATTGGATAGTAAGTATATGAAATTAGCAATAAAAATATCAAAAAAAGGTGTTGGGAAGGTTAACCCAAATCCCTTAGTAGGTGCGGTCATTGTTAAAGATAACAAAATAATAGGACAGGGATATCATGAGTATTATGGAGGTAATCATGCTGAAGTAAATGCTTTTGAAAATTTAAGTGATAATCCTGAAGGTGCAACTATTTACGTAACTTTAGAGCCATGTTCTCATTATGGAAAAACCCCACCTTGCGTAGATAAAATAATTGACAATAAGATTTCAAAAGTTGTTATTGGAACATTAGATCCAAACCCTTTGGTTCAGGGAAAAGGAGTTAAAAAACTTAAAGAAGCTGGAATAGATGTTATAACAGGTATTTTAGAAGAGGAGTGCAAAGAGCTTAATGAAGTATTTATGAAATACATTGTTACTAAAAAGCCTTTTGTAGTTTTAAAAACTGCCATGACTTTAGATGGTAAAATTGCTACAGCATCAGGAGAGTCTAAATGGATTACAAGTGATAAATCAAGAAAAGAAGTTCATAAATTAAGAAATGAGTTATCAGCTATTATGGTTGGAGTTAATACAGTTATTAAAGATAATCCGAAATTGACTTGTAGAATAGAAGGTGGTAAAAATCCAGTGAGAATAATTGTTGATAGTAAGCTGAGAATTCCTACTACATCAGAGGTTGTTGTAGATAATTTAGCAAAGACAATAGTTGCAACAACAGAACTTGCTGATAAAGAGAAAATATTAGCATTAGAAAAATTAGGTGTAAAAGTAGTAATAACTAAGTCTAAAAACAACAGAGTAAATCTACAAAGTTTAATGATAGAGCTAGGCAAAATAGGTATCGATGGAATTTTATTAGAGGGAGGAGCAACATTAAGTTTTTCTGCACTAGAAGAAAATATAGTAGATAAAATTCAAGTTTATATTGCACCTAAAATTATAGGCGGAGAAAAATCTAAAACTTCTATAGGGGGTCAAGGCATAAAGAAATTAAGTGATGCAATAGAATTGAAAGATATGACAGTTAAATCTATTAGTCCTGATTTATTAGTAGAAGCTTATCTGAGAGGGGGTGAAAAATAGAATGTTTACAGGAATTATTGAGGAGATAGGTATAATTCAAAAAATAATAAAAGGTGAAAAATCTTCAGTAATATCAATAAAAGCTAGTAAAATTTTAGAAGAAACAATACTTGGGGATAGTATATGTGTAAATGGAGTTTGTCTTACAGTGACTAAGATGACTAAGGATACCTTTGAAGCTGATGTTATGGCTGAAACTCTTAGAAAAAGTAATATTGGTAAGCTTTCAATAGGAAGTAAAGTCAACTTAGAAAGAGCGTTAAAATTAGAAGGTAGATTTGGTGGTCACATAGTAAGTGGTCATATAGATGGTGTAGGAGAAATTATAAGCTTAATAAAAGAGGATAATGCAACATGGGTAACAGTAAAAACATCAAAAGATATTTTAAAGTATATTGTGATGAAGGGCTCTATTGCAATAGATGGAATTAGTCTAACAGTTGCTTATATTGATAATGAAGTATTTAAAGTATCTATAATACCTCATACAGGAGGAGAAACTACTTTATTACATAAAAAAAATGGGGAAACAGTAAATCTTGAATGTGATGTAATAGGTAAGTATATAGAAAAATTTATGAGATTAAAAGAAGAAAGTGGACAAATAAAAAAACAATTATTAGATGAAACATTTCTTAGAGAAAATGGGTTTATATAAATTGGGAGGAGATAAAATGTTTGAATTTAATACAATTGAAGAAGCCATAGAAGATATAAAAAAAGGAAAGATAGTAATAGTAATAGATGACCCTGATAGAGAAAATGAAGGTGATTTAGTAATGGCAGCAGAAATGGTTACTGGAAAATCTTTAAATTTTATGGCTAAGTATGGTAGAGGTCTTATATGTATGCCAATAGAAGAAAAAAGAATGAAAGAGTTGAATATAAGTCCTATGGTTACTAATAATACTGATAATCATAATACAGCTTTTACTGTATCTATTGATCATATTGATACAACTACAGGAATATCAGCTTTTGAAAGAGCTTTAACAATTAAAAAAGTTTTAGAAGATAGTAACGCAGAAGATTTTAGAAGACCAGGTCATGTATTTCCATTAATAGCTAAAGATAAAGGAGTATTAGAAAGAATTGGTCATACGGAAGCTGCTGTAGATTTATCTAAACTTGCTGGATTAAAACCTGCTGGAGTTATATGTGAAATTATGAATGAAGATGGAACAATGGCAAGAACACCAGAGCTTATGGAATTTGCTAAAAATCATAACTTAAAAATTATAACTATAGCAGATTTAGTTGAATATAGAAAAAAACAAGTTAAAGAGAAAGTATCAATTGAAAGAGTTGTAGAAATAAATATGCCTACAAAGTATGGTGATTTTAAAATGTTTGGATTTATAAATAAATTAAATGGAGAACATCATGTTGCATTAGTTAAGGGAGAAATAAATGAAGATATGCCTGTATTAACTAGAATCCATTCAGAATGTTTAACGGGAGATGTAATTGGTTCTAAAAGATGTGATTGCGGAGAACAATTTGATTTAGCAATGAAAAAAATTGCTAAAGAAGGTAGAGGAATATTAGTTTATATGAGGCAAGAAGGTAGAGGTATAGGTCTTATAAATAAACTAAAAGCTTATGCTCTTCAAGATCAAGGGTATGATACTGTAGAAGCTAATGTTATGCTTGGATTCCCAGCAGATATGAGAAAGTATGATGTAGTAGCTGAAATTTTAAAAGATTTAGGTGTAAAAAAAGTAAATCTTATGACTAATAATCCAAGAAAGATAAATGGATTATTAGATTATGGTATAGAAGTTGAAAATAGAGTACCTATTCAGATAAGCTCTAATGAAAAAAATGAATTTTATTTAAAAACTAAAAAAGAAAAATTAAATCATATGTTAGTTTAATAAAATAAATATAAAAAATATATAGAAAAATATTAGGAGAAAAGAAAAATGAAGATTATAGAAGGAAATTTAGTAGCAAAGGATTTAAAAATAGGAATAGTAGCAGGAAGATTTAATGAATTTATTGTTTCAAAATTATTAGGTGGAGCTTTAGATGGATTAAAGAGACATGGAGTAGATGAAGAAAATATAGATGTTGCATGGGTGCCAGGAGCATTTGAATTACCTCTAATAGCTAAGAAGATGGTAAATACAGAAAAATATGATGCAGTAATATGTTTAGGAGCAGTGATAAAAGGTTCAACTCCACACTTTGATTATGTGTGTGCTGAAGTATCAAAGGGAATTGCATCCGTTTCACTACAAACAGATAAACCTGTTATATTTGGTGTATTAACAACAAATACAATAGAACAAGCAATTGAAAGAGCTGGAACTAAAGCTGGAAATAAGGGATATGATGCAGCTGTAACAGCAATAGAGATGGCAAATCTTTTAAATTGTTTTTAATATTAATAAGCCAAAAGAGAACGTAAAATATTTTGTGCTTATAAAAATAAATACTCCTTTATGGCAATGATAAAAATATTAAGTCAATGCCAGGAAGGAGTATTTTTATGAGTAAATTAATTAAAGAATTAATAAGACAGTATATTAGTAATTTACACCTGCAGCTAATATGTTGTTTTTGTCATGAGAACTACAAGGAGTTACACCGTATACCATGTTGCAAGTAGGACACTCGTCAACATGTGTTGTCATAGTAAATGTGTTTTCGCAGTTAACACATTCTATATCATGAGGAGTTCTTAGTGGGAAGTCTCCTTTTCCTTTACTTCTTACTAAGTCTACTACATTTTTTCCATCGTTTTTATTAACGCCACCGCATCCACAACTCATAATGAATACCTCCTAAAAATAAATATAAATTTTATTATACAATATAAAGCAGTATTTTTCAGTAACTTATGTTACGAAATTTCAAATTTTATTTACTATTTTTATCTATCTGCTGCCAGAGTCGGGTATTCCTGCTCCAATTAAATTATTTTAATTTGTAATAAATATAATACAATTATGGTATAATCAAAATAAAGTAAATTCTAAGTGTATTAAATGAAGCTGAAAGAAAAGGAATGCAAAAAGGAGAAAAGAAAAAAGCTCTTGAAATTGCTAAGTCAATGATTGATATGGGGTTAGACAAGGAAACCATATCAAAAACTACTGGACTAGATTTATATGAAATAGAAAAAGTAAAAAAATAGTCTGTGAAAATAAAGTGGATCCTTTGTCAAGGACACAAAACAAAACACATGGCTAAGAAGCCATCAAAAGCTGATTTCTAAATTGAATAGGAGTCAGCTTTTTTAAATTCCATATCTGAAATTATTATAATAATATATATAGTCATCTACTAAAATCTGTAACTCTTCAAATGTATTACAACTTTTATAATCAATCTCATCTTTCATATGACCAAAGAATGACTCCTGTGGAGCATTGTCCCAACAATTACCTTTTCTAGGCATTGATTGAGCTAAATTATTCTTTTTAAGCAACTTTTGATTTATATGGATTAGATTTACGTATTGGGCAAATAATATTATATTTACGCATTATTCTTTGTATTTTCTTTCTATTCATTCTCGACTTTAAATCCTTATTTTCCTTAGTATTTATGTAGGTCTGTGTATTTAGAGATCTGTAAAATCCTGAAGTAGAAATATTTGAAATTTTGCATAGTTGTTTAGTCATTCCTTTTAGATCAAACTTAGAAATCAAACCATGTATTAATTCAAAGATTTTAGAGGGAGTTAATTTATTATTTTTCACCTGCCTTTCGCTCACTTCTAACTTTTTTACAAGTTCAAGCCTGCTTTTAAATATTCAATTTCAGTATCTTTCTTTGCTAAAATTTCTTCACTTGAAAATATTTTTTTATTTATAATAAATCAACTACTTTATAACTATTTTACATAAAAATAAATACTATACAAGTAGACACGTTTTTTCTCGTGTCCACTGTATAGGATCCACTTTAGTTTTTATAAAATATTTTATTAAGCTAGTTATTATCGTATAAAGCATATATAGAAAAATGTTGTTTGTTAAGGAGTTTGTTAAAAAGGAGAGTGATAATATGGATCTTTTAAAAGAGTACATACCTTATTATTTGCACAGTATGGTTGATATGATAGGTGAGGAGAACTTTTTGAAGATTTGCAAGATGTATGGGGGAAG
>OGRO01003566.1_pt1 | contig 11042 bp, 7 predicted proteins | sample 1553451 | NCBI WGS metagenome assembly OGRO01 (sample SAMEA2580021, study PRJEB22360) | human gut metagenome
GTTTACCAGAACAAGAAAAAAGACTTCGTGCTATGTGCGAATATAAGAATTATGAAATTTATAAAGTTTATAAAGATGCTGGTATAAGTGCTAAAACCGGGAATAAAAGACCTGCATTTGAAGAATTATTACAAGATATTAAAGATAAGAAATGTAATACTATTGTTGTATTAAAACTAGATAGACTTACAAGAAGTGTTTATGATTGGGAAAATATTATTAAATTTTTAGAAGAAAATAATGCTTATTTAGATTGTGCTAATGATGATATAAATACTACTAATGCTAATGGAAAAATGATTTCAAGAATACTAATGAGTGTATCTCAACAAGAAATAGAAAGAACAAGTGAAAGGACGAAAGTTGGATTATCTGGAGCAATTAAAGCAGGACATATTCCAGCAAGAGCACCACTAGGTTATAAACATGTGGATAGATTATTAGTACCAGATCCACTTACTAAAGATATTATTATTAGAATATTTAATCTATATTTTGAAGGTTGTACTTATGTTAAAATAGCAAAAATTTATAATGAGGAAAAAGTATTAGGTAAAACAAATTGGAGAGATACAACTATTTTAAAAATCATATCTAACGAGATTTATAAAGGAGATTATGTATCTGGTAAAAGAAGCGGTAATTCAGTTTATTATGAAAATGTAGTAGAACCATTAGTAAGCAAAGAACTTTGGGAAAATTGCCAAGTGCAAAAGAAAAAGAATTCAAGAAATTATATGAGAACTCAAACTTATCTTTTCTTACAAAAATTAAAATGTCCTAAATGTGGAAGAATTCTTGCAGGTGGAGCAACTCATAAAGTAAAAAATGATAAATGGTATTTCTATTATAGATGTGAAGATTGTAAAAATAATATTAAAGAGAATAAAATTGAAGAAGCAATAATGCATATTTTAAATGATGTATTTGAATATGATTCAGTTGTTAATGAATTCTTTTTACCAGTACTAAAAAATAAATTAGAAAATCCTAAGGATGAATTAGAAGAAGAAATTAAGAAACTAAATAATAAAAAGAAAAGATTAAAAGAAGGATTTGTTAATGAATTATTTACAACAGAAGAATTTAAAGATGAAACTGAAAAATTAGATAACTTAATCAAAGATTTAGAAGAAAAGATTATATCTAATCAACAAGCAGAACAATTAAATTTTACTGTTGATGATATATTACTTAAAAGAGATATGGACTATATTAACAAAATCAAATTACCACTTACTTATCATGCATTTGAAGAATGTTGGCCTGATTTAGATAGAGATGATAAAGCTGATATAGTAATGAGATATATTGATGATATAGAACTTGAAGAAATAAATAATATGTATGTTGTTAAGAAAGTTAATTTTAGAAGTACTTTCTATGAAGATTTTAAAATGCTATTTAATCAAGGTTATATTGATTGTAAAAGAGAAATGATTATTGACTTTAATGGAATACAAACTTCAGTTCCAGTTAGATATAGTGAATTTACTAGTATTAAAGATATAATGCAAAACTTTTATAGATTAAATGAATGTTATGAGGTTAATTTATATAAAGGTACATTTTATAAAGATACTGAAAAATTAGATATTGGACCAATATTAAAAGATGAAATACCAGTAAGAATATTCCCATTACAAAAAAATAATAATGGAGATAATAATTGGTTATCAACGGGAATGCTTGCTACAAAGAATAACCCAAATGATATAAAGGTAAATATTAGAGATGTATTTGAAACAATACCAGATAATGTTACCGAAGAAGATTTTTAAAATGCGTGGCACGTTTTGTTACGAAGTAATGAAAGTGGCGATAGCAATTTAAAAATTAATATTTCATGTAGTTTTAACCATTACGAAATTTTGGTTATTACGAAATAAAGTAAACGGATTCTAAGGTGTTAAACCTTAGCCCACTGGATATTTTGTATGGAACGTACAAAATTCCTAGGGGGTTAGAAATTTTGGATGACCAAAATGACCACTCAAGTGGTCACTTCTAGAAAGGAGGAAAACTATGTCAGAACTTGCTTTTTCATTACATTTAGGTAGTGATAAGAATAAGAAAAATATATCAAGAAAAAATGGTAAAAATAATTTAAGTGGAACAACATCTTTACCAAATAATGCTATTCAAAATATAAGACAATTATCAAAAGTGGATAAACATAATTATAGAAAATATGATGATAATCAAGAACTAATAGAAATTGTTAGAGGTACTTCTTCTCCACTTGATGATGTAAAAGAATTATATTTAAGTGAGTTTGAAGAAGCGAGATTAGAATACAATTCCAAACAATCTAGACCTAGTCGTATGATAGATAATTATTTTGATAATGTATCTAATAATGAGAAAAAGGATCTTGCTTGTGAAATTATTCTTGAACTTGGAGATAAAGAATACTGGGATACTAAAAATGAAGATTTTAAAAAGAAAATGTCAGAAGTTTATAAAAAACAAGTTGATGATTTAGAAATGCTTGTTCCCAATTTTAAAGTAGCAAGTGCTATTATTCATTATGATGAAACAAGCCCACACTTACATATTGTTGGTGTTCCAATTAAATATAAAAATAAGAATGGTATGGAGAAACAAGTTGGTAAATCTGATGTATTTACTAAAGAATCTTTAATACGATTACAAGATAAAATGAGAACTTTATGTATTGAAGAATTTAACCAGGTATATAATTTAGATTCTAATTTAAAGAAAAAACAAAAAGGTAGAAATAGAGATATTCATGTATCTGATATGGACAACTATATTGAAATGAAAAAACAAATTGAAAAGAATACCGAAAATTTAAAACAAGCAAGTAAAAAATCTAATGAACTAAAAAATAATTCAAAAAATATAAAAGATAAAATTGATAAATTAAAAGTATCTAAATTAAATAAAGATAATTATATTTTATCAAAAGAAGATAAGAATTCTTTTATCGACTTTATCAATCAAGTAAATGATACAAGTAAAGAATATGATAAAATACAAACTCTATCTAATACACTAGTTAATGCTCATGAACAAATAAAAGATAAGAATAATAAGATTAAAACTCTTACTGAAAATAATGAAGTTCTTAATTTAAGAGTTAAAACCTTAAATGACACGATTAAAAAAAAGATAATGAAATATCATTTTTAAAATCTAAAATGAATGACTTAAAAAATACACTAGATTATTGGAAAGATAAATTTGAAAAATTAATATCTTTCTTACATAGTAAACTTCATAGATGGTATGATAAAGACGATAAATATATTGAAGTTGTTAATGATATGTATGAAGATAATGTTTTAAATGATGAAGATATTGGAGATTTAGGCCTAGGTAAAGAAAATAATGATGATATTGAACGATAAATGCAAAGAATAGATGAATTTTATGATATAATGTTTTTGAAAGGAAGAAAATATGGATAAATTAGATGTAATGTATGATCATTATAAAGATACATTTTCAATACAAAAAGAAAATGAAAAAAGTAGAAATAAATTATTTATAGTTCTATGCATTTGTATTTTAATATTAATGTTAATGATTATCTATCCTAATAATATCTATGAAAATATTCAAGAAATGTTTTTAGAAAAGTTAGGAATAAATATTAAATTTGAATTAAAAGTTATGGAATTATTTAATTGGTTTATTATACTTTACCTAACAATAAGATATTATCAAATTAATGCAAATATTGAAAAGAATTATAAGTATATACATAGCATAGAAGAAATGTTAGAAATAAAATATAAATTACCTATCTATAGAGAAGGAAAAAATTATCTAAATCAATATCCGAGATTTTTAACATTTTCTTATGTATTTTATAAGTATATTTTCCCTATTTTATTTAGTCTATGTGTTATTGTAAAAATTATTTTTAATATAGTAAATAAATTAAGTTTTTTATTTTTGATAATATCAATTATAACAGCAGGTTGTTTAATATTTCTAAATATATCATATTTTATATTTAATTATCAATTAAGGAAAGGAGAAAAGAAAAATGGCAAGGCCTAAAGTATGTGTTAGTTTTGATTATGAGAACGATAAATATTCTAGAAATGCAATAAGATTATGGAATGAAAACAAATATATTGATTTTGACATTATAGATAAAACACCGAGTGAAATAGATACTTATAATATAAGTAGAATTAAAGCTGGACTAACTACAAAAATAAGTGAATCTAATATTTTGCTAGTTATAAGTGGAGACTATATTAATACTCCTCATAGGAATAGAAGGGAAATTGGATGTATTAATTGGCAAAACTGGGAATGCCAGAAAGCATTGGAACTAAACAAAAAAATAATATTAGTGAAATTGAAAAGTTCTAATGAAATTCCAGAAGAATTATTAGGTGAATCTAGAGAAGATGTAGTAGGTTTAGAACTAGATAAGATTAACAGAGCAATTTCAAATTTAATGGTTCATTAAGTATTAGTTCCACATTGTGGGACTTTTTAAATGATAAAATAAAAAAATATAAAATAATGTGTTATAATATAAGGCAATTAATTTGGTGGTGTTGTTATGCAAGAAAGTAAATATTTCTATAATGGCATACCTTTATCTAAATATTGTAAAGATAATAATATTAACATAAGTACTATACGAGCAAGAATATGGAAAAAGAAACAAAGTAAAAAATATAAAAATTATACAGAGCAAGAAATTGTGGATATGGTTATAGAGACTTATGGTAGTGCTATTAAATACATGTATAAAGGAATAGCTTTAAGGCAATATTGTTTAGATAATGGTATTAACATAGGAACTATTAATTCTAGAATAAATAATTTAAGAAAACAGAATGAAGAATTATCAAATGATGAATTGGTAATTTTAGCAATGGAAGAATTCGATAATAAGAATTTTAGATTTTTTTATAAAAGTGTACCTCTAAAGGAATATTGTGAAAGTCATCCTGAAATAAATTATAATACTATTAGAACATACATTAATAGAGAAAAAGAAAAAAATCCAGAATTATCTGATGAGGAACTAATTGAACAATGTTTAGATAAAGAACACAAAGGAATTTATAAATATTATTATTTAGGAATACCACTAAAACAATATTGTGATGAAAATAATTTAAGTTATAGAAACCTAATTACATATATGAGCAGATATAGAAATACTGATAATTTTAAAGGATTAAGTGATGATGAATTTGTCGAAGCAATTATGGATCAATATCAACCATTTGAGCCTAAATATCTATATAAAGGACTAACTTTAAGAGAATATTGTATTCAAAATGATTTGTCATATTATAGTGTAGTATCATTTGTAAAAAGAAGATTAGCAAAAGGTAGTACGAAGAGTATTGATGATTTAATCGATGAAGGTATAAAAACAATAAATAGGTATGGAATAATTTACTATTATAAAGGCATACCTTTAAAAGATTATGCCGAGCAAAATGATTTAAATGCAAGTTCAATTCGTTGTGCTATTTTAAGGAAACAATTAAGAAGTAATAAACCACTTCAAGAAATTATTAATGAATGTGTTGAATCTTATCAAAAGTTTTCTATCAAATATTACTATAATGGAATACCACTTCTGACTTATTGTAATAGCATTGGTTTAAATTATAATACAGTAATTCAAAAATATTTATATGAATATGCAGATAAAACTGACATTGGTATAGATGAAGCAATAAAACAAATTGTAGATTATTATATAGAACATCCACCGGTAAAAACTAAGTATTATTTCAATGACCAATCATTAACAAAGTTTTGTGATGTAAATGGATATCCATATTTAGCAATTTGGAGAAGAATTAAGACACTAGAGTCTAAAGATGATTCATTGGATAATGAACAAATTATAGCCTCAGCAATAAAAAAATATGAAGATAGATTGCAAATAAATAAAATAAATGAAATATTTGATAAATTAAAAAGTGGAAAAATAAATAATATTAATGAAATAAGAAATATATGTGATTTTCTAAAAGTTGATTTTGAAAATGTAAATGATTTAGTTAGTATGGACTTTTCATATAATCAAGCAATTAATATGATTTGGTATTTTTCTGATAAAAAGACTAGTAATGATTATAAAATGATTACTGATAAAAAAATAAAAGATATTTTTACTTTAATTGATATTTTAAAAAATTCTAAAAAGGATATTGAACAATTTGAATTGTATGATTTAATAGGAATATATAAAAGCGAATTATATGATTCAAGAAATGAAATATTATTAAGACAAAAAAAATATATTTATAAAACATTTCATTCATTATGCAATGGTTATGAAATTAAAGTTAATAATAGTAATTATGAAGATTTTGAAAGCGAAATTAAATATTATCTACTAATGGTAATAAATAGGACTAATTTAAACATTTATGGACAAATGATTAAATATATGGATCTAACTGTAAAAGGTTATTTTAGAACTTATCTAAAAAAATATAGGAAACAAAATAATAGTTTATCATTAGATGATGCCAAATACTCTAGTGATAAAGGTACAAGAAAAGAAAAATCAAGGATTGATTATATTTCTGATCCTAACAATCCATATGAAACAGCTAAAAACACTTCATTTAGTTCAGATATGATGAAAGTATTATCATCATTATCTCCTGAAGATTTATCTCTTATTATGTTAAAATATCAAGAAAATTATAGTGATGAAGATTTATCAAATCATTTCAATTTAACACTTGATGAAATAAAACAAAAAGAAATAGAAATCCTATCATTATTAAAAAATGATGATGGTGTTAAAGTATTAAGAAAAACAAGAAAAGATAATTAATAAATTTATTAAAAAGCGCCTATGAAACTTTAGAAGCCTTAGGTCTTTTTAATTTTTATCAAAATAATTTATCAAATTAGTAAAACTCATGGTATAATATTTATAGAATTAAATTGTTTATTTATTTGTCGTGATGGTTTCGGACTATCTTAACTATCGCACCACTAGAGAATCTGTTCGAACTATTCGAACTTTAAATATATGTCAGTCTGAAATATGACTGATTTTTTTGTATCATTGTAGAAAGAATATAATTACTATATTTATTAAAAATATTACATTATTTTAAAAACAAAGTGGTAAATAAAAGATATTTTAATTGGTGATAGACAACAATTCATATAATAATATTCCATGTTTTCTTGATGTTAAATACAATTATAGAATATTTTAAAAATTTATGATATAATAACTGAATTGGTGGTGGTATTAATGATAGGTAGAATTATGAAATTAGATAAAAATATACAAGAATATATAAGTTTGGGTATAAAATCAGGATTATTTAACGAAAAAAATCTTGAGAGGGTAATATTTAGATTAGAACGTGTTAATTTTTCTGTAGATAATAACAATCCTGGGGATGCACAAACGGAACCTATAAGAGATAGAAATAATCCAAGAATATCATATGGATTAAATGTAAGAATAAATGAAAGAAAAACTTTAAATTCAGAAAAGTATTATTTTAAAGATGAAGTATTATTTCATGAATTAACGCATTGTGTTAACGGTATTTACGAAAATTTTATGGAAAATCTATCTTTATGGTTTGATTTTGATAAAAAATTTAAAAGTAATTTTATGGTTAAAGAAGATTTGATAGAGTTTATGTCAAGTAATCCAAATTACAGACAAAAATCTTATTCATGGTTAGTTTTAGACGAGTTTGTTGCGCAATATGTTGCACAATTATTGGTTGAAACAAAATATAATAAAAAAATATATGTTAATGAAAGCAAAATAATAAGACAATCAAACCCACCAATAAATGTAAACAATAATTTTGCAGATTATCATGAATTTTATGATATTGTAATTAATTTTATAAAACCAATATATGGTAATGATTTAAATAAATTTATTGCTGATTCGTTAGATTCAACAGTTATAAATAAAATATTTAATTATTATAAAAATGAAACAAGTGGTTTTGCAAAATTATATAGTTTACTAGGTGAAATGGGAAATATAGGATTTGCAGTTGCATCTTCTAATTTTACAGAAGCTCAGCGAGCAACTGATTATGACATGATTGCTAGAGATCCTCATAATTTTTATTTACATTATAATAAGGTACTAGAATTAATAAATATTATTCTTGATAAAAAAACATATATTCCCGGTGTCGAAGGTGATTTTGGTAATGGATTAAAACAATAGTAAATATTATAAAAATTGTTAATTTAAATAATTTGACAATTTTTATAACTTATGCTATCATAATGGTCGTTATTTTCGAAGAGGGGGAGTCTTTTATGGAAGAAACTAGAAAATCAACTGTAATTAGGGATTTAATAATAAAAATATTTCTAATACTTTTATTCGTATTTTTAATAACAATATTATTTCCTATGCCTAACTTAACTGCATTTTATGATTCTGTATTTAATAATAACGTACAAAGTATGAAAGATGCTGCAGATAGTTATTTTACTAAAGATAGAATGCCTGAAAAAGTAGGAGATACAGTAAAATTAACACTTCAAGATATGCTTGATAAAAAATTAATTTTACCATTCTTAGATAAAGATGGTAACGAATGTGATACTAAAAAATCATATGTTAAAGTAACAAAAGAAGAAAAAGAATACAAACTAGAGGTTCATTTATCTTGTCCTAATAAGGAAGATTATATTATTGAACCAATTGGATGTTATAATTTTTGTCCAGAACAAACAGTAAATTGTAATTGTTCATGTAGTGGTGCACAAGAAGAACAACCAACAACATCAGCTGATGGTAAGGTTACTGTAAATAAAACAAATCCAACACCAAGTAATAATAATGATGGTGGTAAATACAAATTACAATATTTATATACAAGAACATTAACTGATATAAATTGGAATACTGGTAATTATCAATCAAATAAAGAAGACGAAAATGATAATGTAAGATTAGTAGATACTAAGACACAATATACAGGTCAAAAGAAAGTATCTGCTGGATCAACACAATATAAACATATAAAATATGCTTATAAAGATAATTGGTCAGTAGTAACAGATTGGACTGATGAAGTTAAACCTATAACAGATAAGTTCAAATTATATGCAACAAGAACATTATATACAGGTTATAAAAAAGTAACTAAAGATGTAATGAACTATAAACATATAAAATATGGTTATAGAGATAACTGGGTAATTGATACAGGTTGGACTTATGATGTAATCCCAGAAACAACAAAAATTAAATTATATGCAACAAGAACATTATATACAGGCTATAAACCATATGTTGAAGAAACAACAAAATATAAACATGTTAAATATGCAAATAAAGATACATGGACTGAAACAGGATGGTCAACAACTAAAAGAACTGAAAATAGTAATACTAAGTTAGTTGATACAAGATATACAGTTAGAAAAACAGTTAAAACAACTAAAGGTTCTTGGTCAGATTGGATAAAAGAAGGTGTTTGGAGAGATTCAAAACCTGCTGATTCAAGTACTAAACAATGGTATGGACCATATAATGAAAAAACTACAAGTTCTTGGAAAACAATATATGATTCATGGAGTTCAACACAACAAATGAATCCTGTATCAGGAAACAGAAGATATGAATTCTTATATTCACAAGAAGATCCTTGTACAGATGCATGTAATGGTAATTCTGCTGTAATGAGATATTATTATAGAGTATATGAACTTCAAGAATCTAAGCAATATATGTATTACTATAGAACATATTCTGAAACATCATCTACATCAACAGATGAAAAGGTTGTATCAAATCCAAAATCATATACAGATAATGGATATACAATTGTGAAAACAGAATATAAATATAAAATAAAATCAAGTGATAATGAGATTGTTGATACAAAATGGACAAATTCGAAAACATCACCATCAGGTTATGTATATGCTAATGAAAAGAAAGTAACTAAAACAACTAAATATAAAGCATTAGATAAATGGGTTACAAATAAAGAAAAATTAGGTGAATATACATCTTACGTAAAAACTAAAAAACAATATAAATATAAGAGAAATAACCCAGAGAAATATGTTATTGGTACAATATGGACTACATCAAAAACATCACCATCAGGTTATGAATATACTGGTGAATATACAAAGACAACAAAAACAACTTATGAACCATATAATAAATGGGTTACTAATAAAGAAAAATTAGGTGAATATACATACTATATAACAACAAAAACTCAATATAAATATAAACAAAACAATCCAGAAAAATATATTAAATCAACAATATGGACAGATTCAATAAATCCACCTGCTGGATATACATATACTGGAGAATATAAAACAAATAGTTCAACATCATATGTAGATTTAGGTTATTGGGTTGATGATATAAAAGACTTAGGTGAATATACACATAATGTTAAAACTAGAAAATTATATAGATATAAATATAGAACAGTAATAACAAAAACTGAAAGCAGATGGTTTGATAGAAATCCTGGTGGAGACTGGGTATATGCAAATCAAACAAGAAAAGTGAGAGTAAACTAATTACTTTCATTTTTTTTTATGATAAAATAATTATTACGGAGGCATAATATGGTAATAAGTGTACTTGTAGAAATATCATTTAATAATAAAGAAAAGACTTTTGATTATTTAGTTCCTAAAGATTTAGAAAATAAAATAGAAATAGGAAAAAGAGTATTAGTACCATTTGGTAAACAAAATCTAGAAGGATTTATAATTGATATAAAGAAAAATAGTGAATATGATTTAAAAGAAATAACTAGTATTATAGATGAAGAACCAATACTTAATGAAGAACTGTTAAATCTTGGAAAAGAACTAAAAAAAGATTTAGTATGTAATTTAATATCAATATATCAAGCAATGCTTCCATCAGGTTATAAAGCAAGTGCTAAAACTAATATTAATGTAAAAAAAGAAAAATATGTGAAATTAGCAAATATAAAAGAAGCACAAGAATTTATAACTACATCAAAAGCACAAAAACAAATTGAAGTAGTAGAAGATTTATTAAAAAATAAAATATCAATACAAGGCTA
>OGRO01003567.1_pt1 | contig 11039 bp, 9 predicted proteins | sample 1553451 | NCBI WGS metagenome assembly OGRO01 (sample SAMEA2580021, study PRJEB22360) | human gut metagenome
ACGGAAAAATACGACGGCCAGCCACCGTCGTATTTTTCGTTATCGAATATTTTTATTTTTCTTCTCTGATCAGTCTGAGTCCGTCTTTTTCCAGCAGATACTCCTTCCCGCACACCTCCCCGATATACTTCCTGTCATGCGAAATGCTGATGATAGCTCCCGGAAATTCGCGGAGCATCTTTCTTATCACCGGTCCGGACAGAGGTGAAAAGTTTCGGGTTGGTTCATCCAGAATCAGCACATTGGCATTGCCAAGGCTCATTTTCAGAAGCAATACTTTTGCCTTCTGGCCGCCGGACAGTTCGCGGATGGGGTGATCCATCTCGTCTGCCGTGTATTTCAGCGATCCGAGATACGTCCGAATCTTCGTCCTCTCACTCTTCTCCCCGGTGGAATCCAGAAAATCGACCGGCGTCATGGAAAGATCCAGTTGATCCTCGTAGTTCTGCGGCATGTAATCTACGCGGAGATCTTCCCGTGCTTTCAACTCTGTCGCAATCTTTTTCAGCAGTGTTGTCTTGCCTGCCCCGTTCGGGCCGACAATGCATATTTTTTCCGGTCCTCTTATCTTTAAGGTGATATTTTCCGCCAAAACCCGCTCTCCATCCGGCGTTTCCAGTTTCGGAAGACGGTATTCGATGACCGTTTTCCCGGCGGGCATGGCTGCCTCTGCTCCTCCAAGCTGGAAGTAAATCGCTTCCTCCTGCTCCGGCATTTCTGTCATGCGGGCATCTTCTTTTTCAAATCTGCGGTTCATCGCCTTTACGGTATGCATTTTGTCCTTCAGATTTTTCGCCACGGACGGTGCCTGACGGGAACAGTTGTTCAAGGCGTTCTGCACGCTCTGGTATACCTTTCGGTATTTCTCATCGCGCAGCGCTTTCTCTCTCCTGTCACTCTGCGCCTTCTGTTCCTGGCGCTCGAAATTCTGCAGGCGCTCCTCTACATACGTCCGATAGGGAAGTTTCGCAACCGTGTATCTCGATTTTGTCTTCCGCACAATCTGTTCAATATGAATGACCATATTTGCCGTGTTTTCAATCAGCGTTTCATCGTGCGAAATAAAAACAACAATATGCTCCCATTCGCGGATCAGTTTCTCCAGAAGTTCCAGTGTCGCAAGATCAATATCATTTGACGGCTCGTCCAGCAGAAGGACCGTGGCATCCTCCATGAGAAGACGCATCATCTGCGCTTTCACCTTCTCGCCGCCGGAAAGCTCACTCATCTGCTGATCCCGATAGAAAAACTCTTCCGTCAGACCAAATTTTCTTGCCAGCACCGCCAGATCCTTCGGTGTCTGATCCCAGAACTTTTCTTTTTCATAGAAATACTCATACACCGTTTTCGTTTTCGCCGCCTCCGGAAGTTCCTGCGGCAGATATCCAAGCCGCTCCTTTCCGATGATGCGCTCGCCTGTGGATTCGATGTAATCTTCCGTCAGTGCGGGATCGTACATCCACTTCAGCAGCGTCGATTTTCCGTTTCCCTCCTCTCCAATGATAACGGCCTTATCTCCGTCATTCAGTACAAGCTGAAAATCTTCGAGAATCACCCGCAGATCTTTTTTATGTGTCAGTGTTAATTTTTTTATCTGCATCATACAGAAGCCCCCTTTGCTCCGGCAGCCTCTTTTCTGCTTTTTTACGCAAAACGAGCCTGTCCTGCGTACGCAAAACAGACCCGCAAAAAAATATCCCTGTTCTATTCTCATAAAAAAGGGAAATGATTCAGCGATTCTCGTCTTTAAGCGTACACGAAAAACAGGCCTGTTTTCCAGGCTGTCCGTTCTTTGTGTTTTTCTTAAAGTCGATTATCGCAGAAACATTCCCTCACCTTTACACCAATGGTGCTCTTTCTTTTTATTTTCTGTTCCCTATTATAGGACAACTTACAGATAAATGCAATCCGTTTTTTTACAAATTGAGAAGTTCCTCTGCCAGCGCCTGTGCATGCTCCAGATACCAGCCGTCTTCGTCCTCTTCTGCTTCCACAAACTCGATATACTCATTCAGCGTGGCCAGCTTCACATCCAGATTGAACTGTTCGCGTGAAATCTTTGTCTTTAACGCTTCATACATCCGATCCAGAAACAGCTCTTTCTGTGCATCGTTCATGTAGAACGGGAAAGTACTCCGTGTCTCGGTCGCATGTGCCAGGAATCTTGCAATGTCCAGAGAATACGGCATCATTCCACCAAATCCCCAGTCAATCATGACAACATTTTCGCCGTCATAGATCACATTCCACTGCAGGAAATCACCGTTTGACATCGTACATGGACAGGTCAGCTGGCGGTCCAGGAACATCTGATACGCTTTCCGCAGAATTGGATCATCCGCTACAGACGATGCTCGGCGCAGAACGCGTTTCCAGTATTCGACAAATCTCTGCTCCACTTCATTTTCCGGCGCTTTGTCCATCGATGGTGTCCAGAAATACGACTGAATTTTACTTAAGGTTTCTGCCGCTTTTTCTGTTGTCTCGTCCGTCATATCCCGCATGTCGTTTCCTTCTACATACTTCATGCAGATCCAGTCCGCATCCTCTGCCTGCCGCATGCCGACATACTGCGGTATGTGAAACTCTCCTTTTGACAGATACTGCGCATAAATCTGCGCTTCTTTGCTGCCGGTTTTCTTCAGTGTATATTTTCCTGCATCTGTCTCGATCACATACACATCGTACTCCCGCACTTCATCTTCCGCCTCGCCCCACTGCTCGCAGATGCGTGAAACCGCTTTCACCGGTTTTCCGATGATTTCAAATGCCATTGTTTTGATTTCATCTGAATCTACTGATTTCTGAAAATTTCCTAACTCCATCTCTTTTGTCAAATCCTTCTCTTTTTCACATTATTCTATTACTATATCACATCTGTGACACTTTTGTCATTCTATCTTTCTGGCTTTTAAAAGCTTTGGAAAGTTTTTTCACAAAAAAGCAGGCGCACCAGACATTGCCGTCTGATGCGCCCGTATCTGTCAATTTTATGATCCAATCGAGTATTCCATCGATGCCACGCTTAAGATAACGGTTGCGCTTTCATCCCCTTCCGTAAAAGCCGTCAGCTGCAGAACCGTATCCTGCTCCCCCTGCCACTGATAAATCTGATTTCCGAGTCCAGTTGCAATTCCTCCGCCGTATAAAGAATTCAGTTCGTCTACTTCTTTCTGAATCCATGTATTGGCATCCTGTTCGATGTCAAAAGTAAAGGAAACCTGACTCAGCTGACCGTCCGAAAATTCCAGATCCATGTTAGATTCTGCATTTTCCAGGGAAAATTTTTCTTTGCTCTCGTATGTCTTTGTGCTGCTCTCATCACCCTGTCCCAGATCTTTTTTATCAAACTTCAGGGAGCTCTGTTTGAAAAGCTGTTCCGAATCCGTTCCCCATTCAAAATCCGCATACTGGAAAACCTGCTCCTCTGTACAGAGTTCCTTTAAATCCAGATCTCTGCTCTGTGATCCTCCTGCAGATGCGCAGCCCGCCAGCAAAAACAAAGGTAATAAAAAGATTGTCTGTCTTATCTTCATAAACTTCCCCCCTTCTGTTTCCTGATTTTTTAATTAATACTAAATATTCTATCGTTTCTTTATTTTTTCTGTAAATTTATGATATCATACTTTATTCTGCTGCGCAATACTTTTATCATGTTTCTATTTGCATCAAAGGAATGGCCGCCTCATGATACGCATAGAAAAAGACCGGTAACCCGATCTTTTTCCATACACCTTTTATCCAATTACACTCGTGCCAAATGGCATAAACGAAAGCCTTGCCATCTTGAAAAACTGCCGTCCAAACGGAATTCCAACAATCGTAATACACCAGATGCATCCTGCAAAAATCCATGCAAGTCCGCCGAACATGCCTCCAAATATAAACCACAGAATATTTCCCAAAGTTCTCATATCCGCATCTCCCCTGACGCCATTCCAGACACTGCCAGCTATCCATTATTTTGTGAACAGTTTGCCGCATCGATCGCCAGCACCAGTAATAATGCCGGAATTTCATTGCTCGGATTATCATATTCGATGACATACGTGTCACCCCAGCTCAGAAGTTTTTTATGTACGTGGACGACTGCACTGCAGGCTTCATATACATCGTAATCCCATCCCATGAAGTCACCTTCTGCACGCCATCCCATGAAATCTACATCGTATTGGGGGCGGAACAGTGCAAAACGTTTTTCGATATGTCCCATTAACTGCCCGTTCCATTCAATTTCAAAAGTCGGAAGAAAGCAAAATAATTTCTGTTTGATAAACCCAATTTCATTATGCGCCGCATCGTACACATGCAGACGGTGTCCCAGCGAGATAAATTCATTTTTCACAAAATACTTTTGGTTCCCCTGCTCGTCATAGATATCATACGTGTCTGACCAGGAAAATACACGTTGTTTGATTAGTAACTGCATATCTGCTCCCCTTTTCATTTTTCTATCAGAAAATCGACTTTTTTATGGAAAATTTTTCCTTTTCCCCTTAATTTTCGACCGCGATTTTGACCCCATTTTTTTCGGTCTGAAACGGTCTAAAACGCTATTTTTGCCCTGTTTTTTCTACCCAAAATGTACAAAAAAACCGCTAAAACACTGGATTTTAGCGGTTTTTCAGGTATGGACCTGAGGGGAATCGAACCCCTGTCCGAAAGCCTATTCATTCAGGCATCTCCCATTACAGTCATTCTATTAAAGGTTCCCCCGTCGGCACGCCGGATGACAGGCTTGCCGCTTCGGTAGCTTCATAAAATCTTCCATCTCCGCAAAGCTTTGGAAACGAAGTGCTCCGCATCTGTTTGATGCCAGAAGAATAGCCGCGGAAAACTATTCAGCTGACAACGCCGCACTTAGGCAGCGTACGCTACGTAATTATCGTCTGCGTTTAAATTTAGGTTCCAGGTTGATGACGCGGTCCCGGAGTCCACGAATGGCTTCCCAAACTTCAAAACCCCCGTCGAAACCAGTACAAGCCCGTGCTGGTTCTACAGACGCTTTTCTTTGATACGGGGACGCAAACAGATCGTCCCGGTGCAGTGAAAACTCTCTTTCAACTGCCGTATATTGTATTATAGTCTTTCCCCATACTTTTTGTCAAGGATTTTTAATACAGATTTTTAACTTTGAAATCTCTCTCCGCCTCACGTCTCTGATCCTTCTTTGCGATATCCTGCCGTTTATCATACAGTTTTTTACCGCGTGCCAGACCGATCTCGACTTTTACGAGGCTGCCTTTAAAATACACCTGCAGCGGAACGAGCGTGTAGCCTTTTTCCTTGATCTGCGCCTCAAGTTTGCGGATCTCATAGTCGTGCAGCAGCAGTTTCCGGATGCGCAGCGGGTCTTTATTGAATATGTTGCCCTTCTCGTACGGACTGATGTGCATGCCGTAGATGAATACCTCATCACGCTCAATGCGAATGAAAGACTCCTTGATGCTGCATTTTCCCATACGGAGAGATTTTACCTCGGTACCGGCAAGGGAAATACCGGCCTCATATTTATCCTCGATAAAATAGTCATGATATGCCTTTTTATTGTTGGCAATCATTCGATTTCCTTTTTGTTTTGCCATAGCTTTTTCCTCCAGGGATTTATTCTGTCTCGGTTTCTTTTTCTACATACGTAAAATCGATTGTCCGGTTGGCAGGCTCGGCGTTTCGTACACGGACACGCACCGGCTCACCAAGGCGGAATACTCTTCCGTGCTGCTCTCCGACCAGACGGTAATTTTCTTCATCAAAATTATAATAATCGTCTTTCAGTGTCATGATGTGAACGAGTCCCTCAACGGTATTTTGCAGCTCCACATAGAAGCCCCAGCCGGTTACACCGGAAATGACGCCGTCGTACTCTTCGCCGACATGCTCCAGCATATATTCGGCTTTCTTCAGCTTCACAGCCTCTCTTTCTGCCTCTGCAGCACGCTGCTCCATCGCACTCGACTGCTCCGCCACATGCTGCAAAATGGACGAATATTTGCCGATTCTGCCGCCCTTGTCGAGACGTCCCCGCAGATCATCCTTGATAATGCGGTGGATCTGCAGATCCGGGTAACGGCGGATTGGTGAGGTAAAATGGCAGTAATATGACGCTGCCAGTCCGAAGTGGCCGCTGCATTCCGGGGTATAAATGGCTCTTGCCATCGACCGGAGCAGCAGGCGGCTGATCAGCGGCTCTTCCGGGGTTCCCTCGATGCTGGTGAGAATCTTCTGCACCTCACCCGGCGTAATCTCATGGGAACGCTTTTCGACTTTGATGCCCTGTTCACGGATCAGCGTCAGCGTTGCCTCCATGCGGTCTCCGTCCGGCTTGTCATGCGTCCGGTATAAGAACGGGATTTCGCGTGTGCAGTATTCCTCTGCCACGGTCTCGTTCGCCATCAGCATGAAGTCCTCGATCATCCGTGTTGCCACGTTCGACGGATACGGGCGGATCTCCACCGGCGTCCCTTCTGCATCAAGAATTACTTTGCTCTCCGGGAATTCAAAATCAATTGCTCCGCGTTCTTTCCGACAGCTCCGGATCAGTGCTGACAGTTCCTGCATCTGGCGGAACATCGGAACCAGCTCATGATATTCCTCCAGCAGCTCCGGATGTGCTTCCGGCTCGGTCAGGATTGCATTGACGGCAGTGTAGGTCATGCGGCGGTCCACGCGGATCACCGTCTCAGCGATCTGATGGCCGATCACACGGCCTTTCTCGTTGATCGTCATAATACAGGAGAGTGCCAGGCGCTCCTGTCCTTCATTCAGGGAACAGATGCCGTTTGACAGACGCTTCGGCAGCATCGGAATGACGCGGTCCGGCAGATAGACACTGGTGCCGCGCTTTAACGCCTCACGGTCGAGGGCGGAATTTTCCTGCACATAGTTGCTGACATCAGCGATATGAACGCCAAGCGTCCACGTATCGCCCGCTTTTGTGACGGATACGGCGTCATCGAGGTCTTTGGCATCCTCGCCGTCGATTGTCACCATCTGCCAGCTTTTCAGATCAAGGCGGCCGTTGTAATCGTTTGGAATTACTTCCTCCGGGCATTTTTCTGCCTGTGTGATCACGCGTACCGGGAACTCCTCCGGGATCTGGTAAGCGTCCACGACTGCCTGGATATCGACAGTCTGGATACGCGGCTTCTTCTCTGTGTCGCCGTCCTTTCCATTCTTTCTGCGGAATCGGTCATCGCGTCCTCTTCTGCCCTGCTCTCCGGCGCGGCGGTCTCTTTTTTCCCGTTTTTCCGTCGTTGTGGATGCACCGCGGCTCTTCTGGTAACGGCCGTCGGAGATCACATCGATTTTTCCTTCTTTTACCAGGATTTCCATAACCTCCGCAAGCTCCGACCGTTTTGCTTTCGGCACCTGCAGCAGCATGGCAATGTCTTTCAGACGCATCGGCTCATAGTTTTTCGAGCTTACGAGATCCATGAGCAGCGTCTTGCGGTTTTTCAGCAGTTTCGAACTTCTGGAACGCGGATGGCCCGCATGACCGCCATGGTTCCCGCTGTTCTGTCCTGCATGGGACGCCGCGCTGCCCTGCGGATATTTCCTCCGATCTTTTTTCTTCTTATTATCTTTCATCTATTATCTCCTCTTTGTAGAAAAAGACACCCTTACGCCTTCTCGTGGGAATAAGGATGTCTTTACTTTGCTAAAAATTCATGTTTAATACAACCGACAGTACAATAAACAGAACTGCCATGATTTTTGTTGCACGGATCAGAGTTCCTTCTGCAGAACGGCTTTTGTTTCTTCCCCAGTAAGTATCTGAGATACCTGCGATAGCACCGAGACCCTGCTGTTTTCCTTCCTGCATCAATACAACAACGGTTAAAGCAATACAATCAATGACATAAATGACTGTCAAAATCGTTCTTAAAATTTCCACAATTACACCTCCTACGGCCAACTTATATTATTTTACCATAGCGGAAGAACGATTTCAACTGTTATTTGCCTATTTTACGCCGTTTTTCACCATTCTCTTACGCCGGTTCCCTTTTGCGGGAACGGATTCCGGTATTTCGCTTCCTCACCGAGTCGTTCCTCGATGCGGAGAAGCTCATTGTATTTCGCATTCCGCTCCGACCGGCACGGTGCTCCGGTTTTGATCTGGCCGGCGCCTGTCGCGACGGCAAGGTCTGCCAGAAAATCATCCTCTGTCTCTCCGGACCGGTGGGAAATGACGGCGCGGTACCCTGCTCTCTGCGCCATCTCCACCGCATCCAGCGCCTCAGAGAGCGTTCCGATCTGGTTTACCTTGATCAGAACCGCATTTGCCGTACCAAGTGCAATGCCGCAGGAAAGCCTTCTTACATTCGTCACAAACAGATCATCCCCGACCAGCTGTACTCTGTTCCCGAGCGCTTCCGTCAGCTGTTTCCAGCCTTCGAAATCGTCCTCGCACAGCCCGTCTTCGATGGATACGATCGGGTATTTTTCGATCAGTTCCTCATAGTAGGCAACCATTTCTGCGGTATCCCGAAATACTGTCTTTCCGCACTGACGGGATTCCCCGGGAAAGTAGTAGACGTTCCTGCTCTCCTCGTAGAGCTCGCTTGCCGCCGCATCGATCGCGATCATCACGTCGTTTCCGGGCGCATAGCCGGCTTTCTGGACCGCATTGACAATGAGCTGCAGTGCTTCATCAGAATCCTTTAAATCCGGCGCAAAGCCGCCCTCATCGCCGACAGAAGTCGAGTATCCCTTCTCCTTTAGGAGCTGCTTCAGCGTATGGTAAATCTCCGCGCACATGGAAAGACCCTCCCGGAATGAGGGAGCGCCGCACGGCATAATCATAAATTCCTGCAGATCGACGGTGTTGTCGGCATGACGGCCGCCGTTTAAAATATTCATCATCGGCACGGGCATACGGCTTGTGTGGCAGCCGCCCAGGTACTGGTACAGCGGCAGATGAAGCGCATTTGCCGCCGCGCGCGCCACAGCAAGTGAGACACCGAGAATGGCGTTTGCCCCGAGGTTTTCTTTCGTTTCGGTTCCGTCTGCCTGACACAGGATATGGTCAATCCGCTCCTGCTCGAGCGCATTCTCGCCGACAACGGCATCGGCCAGCACGGTATTGACCGCTTCTACAGCCTTTCTCACGCCCTGCCCCAGATAGCGCACTTCCTGATCTCTTTTTTCCAGTGCCTCAAATTTTCCTGTCGATGCCCCGGACGGCACCTGGGCACGCCCCATATGGCCTTCCAGCCCGAGAATCCCCTCCCCGACGGCCACTTCCACCTCTACGGTCGGATTTCCGCGCGAATCCAGAATTTCTCTTCCTGTCACGCTTCGAATTGGTAAATATCGAAACATAGTTTTCCCTCCTGTTTTGCTGCAAAGTGAACAGTAACCAAGTTTCTTCTCTGCGTTCACAGTATGACCGTGCTATGGGAAAAATATGTTGCTCTCTCTGTCGAAACCTCTTTTTTCCAGTCCTTATTCTTTTCAAGCATAAAAAAACGCAATATGAAAGCCATCCGATTTTTCCATTTTCGGATGGCTTTCATAAGTTAGAACTGTGCATTGGACTGAATCCTTTCTTTTTTTGTTCTTTTGTTCTTTTGTTCTTTTGTTTCACTTTGGGGTACTTCGTTACGTTTTCTTGGGTCCATACCTTCGCTTTCTTAGTTTATGGGGTAATTCGTTATGTTCTCGGTGGTCCGTCCTCTCTTTCTGTTTTTTTCTTCCGTTTTCTTTTGTTGACTTTACTATATCAGTTTTCTCACCGTTTGTCAACACTTTATTTTGATTTTTTATCTGTTTTTCCATTTTTATTCTGTCTTTTATTGCGTAATTATTTTTATTTTCAGATTATTATAATAAAATATCCCTGCCGAACCCGTTTCAAAACGAATCCGGCAGGGACATTTTCACAATTTCTCTTTATTTCTTAATCAGCAGAGATTTTCCTGTCATTTCTTTTGGCTGCTCCATGCCCATCAGCTCAATCAGAGTCGGTGCGATGTCTGCCAGGCAGCCGCCCTCTCTTAATGTGTAGGATGGATCTGCATTAACCAGAATGAACGGAACCGGATTGGTGGTATGAGCGGTGTATGGCTCGCCGGTCTCATAGTCTACAAGCTGCTCTGCATTTCCGTGGTCCGCACAGATGAACATCTGGCCGTCAACCTCTTTTAATGCATCAACTGCTTTGCCTACGCACTCATCAACTGCCTCAACTGCCTGGATTGCTGCGCTCTCAACGCCGGTATGGCCAACCATATCCGGATTTGCAAAGTTGATGATGATAACATCATATTTCTGGGAACGGATGGCATCCGTCAGCTTGTCGCATACTTCGTAAGCACTCATCTCCGGTTTCAGGTCATAAGTAGCAACCTTCGGGGATTTCACAAGGATTCTGTCCTCACCTTTATTTGGCTCCTCAACGCCGCCATTGAAGAAGAAGGTTACATGTGCATATTTCTCGGTCTCAGCAATACGTGCCTGAGTCATGTTATGTGCTGCCAGATACTCACCGAAGGTGTTGGTGATCTCTTCTTTTTTGAATGCAACGGATTTGTTCGGGATAGTCTCATCGTATTCCGTGAAGCATACGTAGGTCAGATCCAGACGTTTTTCTCTCTCGAATCCGGTGAACTCATCTGCGCAGAATGCTCTTGTCAGCTCTCTTGCACGGTCCGGGCGGAAGTTGAAGAAAACTACAGAGTCTTTATCCTGAATCGTTGCAACCGGTTTTCCGTCTTTTTTCAGAACGGTCGGCAGAACGAACTCATCTGTTTTTTCAGCATCATAAGAAGCCTGAACAGCCTCTGCTGCATCGGTTCCTTCTACGCCTTCCCCTTTTGTCAGCGCTTTGTAAGCCAGCTCGACACGATCCCAGCGGTTATCACGGTCCATTGCATAGTAACGGCCGGAGATCACGCCGATTTCGCCGACACCGATCTCATCCATTTTTGCCTGCAGCTGCTCAACATAGGATTTTCCGGATGCCGGAGGAGTGTCACGGCCATCCAGGAAGCAGTGTACATAAACTTTCTCGAGACCTTTGCGTTTTGCCAGCTCCA
>OGRO01003569.1_pt1 | contig 11027 bp, 9 predicted proteins | sample 1553451 | NCBI WGS metagenome assembly OGRO01 (sample SAMEA2580021, study PRJEB22360) | human gut metagenome
ACGCTGCTGCGCTGCGGAACCCTCCCCGCGGAAACGGAGGACGCCGCAAATTTTAATTCCGGCACGGAAAGTATCGAAAACGCGCTGATTCAGTCCTCAAAAGGCCATAAGGACAAGGTTTTCCGTGTCCATGTTATCAGTAACGGCGACCCGTTGGAGATCTACACCACAAGGGATGGCGAGGTCATCTTCAAGAAGTACTCCCTGATCGGCGGGCTGGAGGACTTCGCCGTCCAGTTCTGCGACACGCTGAGCCGCAGCACCGATTTTACCGCCGCTGTCACCGACCGGGACGCCGTCATCGCCGTGGCAGGCCCCGGTAAACGGGAGCTGCTGGGGAAGCCTGTCTCCGATCAGCTGGAGAAGCTCATGGCCGAGCGCAGCATCTATCACTTCTCCGGACTGGGCGCCATGCCCCGTGTCTGCGAGGACAACGAGACGTTCACCGCCGCCGTGGCCGCCCCCGTGCTGTGTGAGGGAGACGTGCTGGGCGCGGTGCTGTTCGTCACCGACACGGGCCGCCTGCCCGGTGACACGGAGTGCAAGCTGGCCCAGACCGTGGCTGCGTTTCTGGGAAAAAGCATGGAAAGCTGAAAACAGGGTCTCCGGCAATGCCGGAGACCCTGTTTTTGTTTCACTATACACCGCGCTCAGCGCTTGCTGCCGCCCAACGGGGTCTGTCCGTAGAACACGTCGGCCTGCCGGTAAAACGCCAGTGCCGCGCCGTCGAAGTCCCCGTTGTAATAGGGCGTCTCGATGGCCTGCTTCAGCTTCATCTGCTGGGTATCGGTCATAGCGGCGCGCACCTTGCCGCCGCAGTTCACATAGTAGTCGCCGTTGCGCACCAACAGCAGCAGCATATCGTTCTCGCCCAAGCCCCAATCGGCGCCCAGCTTTTCTGCGGCCTTCTCCGGTGTCCAGCCGGTAATACTGTCCACCGTGGCTACCGCGACCGCTGCGTAATACCGGCTGTCCCAATCGCTGTTGTACTGCCGGATCTCATCCTTTGTCTTTTCGGACAGCATCCCCGCCTCATCGCAGATCCACTGGTGGTATTTCACCTCCGGCAGCGTCACCGGCTGCTTGGCGATGTAGCCGGCCTTACGGCTCTGGCCGATGCACACGGCGGCGGCGATGGACAGCACCAGCACCGCCAGTGCAACGCCCCGCTTTTTGAAAAACTTCATACAAACTCCCCTTCCCGAAGGAGATGATTATTTCTCAGCTCCGCAGCTCCAGCAGCTTCTGCTTCAGCTCGCCCTCAATGCGGCCCAGCTCGGCTTCCGCCTCCTTACGCTTGGCGGCGCCCTCCTTCTGGATGCGTGCCACCTCATCCAGTGTGGAGATCAGCTGCTGGTTGGTGTGCTGCAGCGTTTCGATGTCCACGATGGAGCGCTCCGCCTCCTTGGCGGTGGCGATGGTCCCCATCTTCAGGGTGTCGGCATTCTTCTTCAGCAGCTCGTTGGTCATCTCCGTCACCGCGTTCTGGGCGGCGGTGGCCTGACGGCTGTGCTCCATGCCCAGCGCCAGCACCATCTGGCTCTTCCACAGGGGGATGGTGTTCACCAGAGAGGACTGGATCTTCTCGATCATCTGGGTGTCGTTATTTTGCAGCAGGCGGGTCTGGGGGCCCATCTGGATGGACACCATACGGGTCAGCTCCAGATCGTGGAGCTTCTTCTCAAACCGGTCGCACAGGCTGACCAGATCGTTGTAGGCCTGGGCGTCCTCGGCAAGACCGGACTGCTCCGCCTTCTGGTGCAGCGCCTCCACCTCGGTGGCGCGCACCTCCGCCAGACGCTTCTTGCCCGCCAGAATGTACATGGTCAGTTCCTTGTAGTACTTCAGGTTCAGCTCATACATCTGGTCGAACATGGCCACATCCTTGAGCAGGGTGATCTGATGGTTTTCCAGATTCTGGGCGATCTTGTCCACGTTGGCCTCGACCTTGCTGTACTGGGACTTCATGATCTCCAGCTTGTTGCCGGCCTTCTTGAACAGCCCCTTCAGGCCCTTCTTCTCCTCGTCCTCGCCGAAGCCCTTCAACTCCACCACCAGACGGCTCAGATCCTCGCCGATCTCGCCCATGTCCTTGTTGCGCACGTTGTTCAGGGCATTCTCGGAGAAGGACGCCACGCTCTTCTGGGCGGCGGCGCCGTATTGCAGCACCTGATTGGTGTCTCGGATATCGATCTTCTTGGAGAAAGCGTTCACGGCCTGACGCTCCTCCTCGGTCAGCAGACTCTCGTCCATGGCCACCGGCTCGATCTTCTTTTCCTCCTCCTGCGGCACCTCCGGCGCGTCGGGCGTCAGGGTCAGCTCAGGTACGGCCACCGCCGCGGCGGTATCGGTATCGGGTGTCAGGGTCAGCTCAGGCATCATGTTATCGGTCATGTCTCTGTTTCCTTTCTTATGATAAATTGTGTGTTCTCTCGCTTACAGCTCCAGCGTAATACCGCCGTCCGTATCCTGCGGCGGCTGGGTCTGCGGAGCGCTCTGGGCGGTCTTGTGCAGATCGTCCGCCGCCAGACCCTCCCGCACCATCATGTTCTCCAGCACGGTGATGTCAGTGGAGATATCCATAGCCTCGTCGCCGAACAGGCTGTCCAGCTGTTTTTCAAAGGCCCGCACGATGGTGGACATCATGCCCTCCACCTTCTTCATGGTGCCGGTGATATTCTCCCCGCTGACACCCTGCCGGCTCATCTGGTCGTAGGCCGTCAGCAGCTTGATGGTGGTAGGCAGGTAGTAGGACATGAACTTCCGGATCTGGGGCAGCTTGGCGGGGTTGTCCTTCACATACCGGAAGATACGGCTGCTGACCTCCTCCAGCCGGTCGATCTGGCGGGAGATGGTCTCGTCCTGAATGCTGTCGTTCAGCGCCCGCATGGTCTTGATGGCGCCGTCTCCGTCGGCGATCATCTTATCCAGCGCCGGGTTGCCGGTGGTCATCGGCTCCTCCGGGAGCTCCACCACCTCTGTCACGTCCTTGCAGAACAGCCGGGCGATCAGCGCCGCCGCTGCGGACACCGCCGCCGCCAACAGGAAATGCCCCACCTGATACAGGGGGAACAGCAGCGCGTACACCAGCCACACGGCTGCCGCCGCATAGAGCGGCACGGCTGATCTGTGGACGATGGTCTTTGTTTTCAATCCTGTCGCCTCCAGTCCTCGGTCAGAACCGAATAGATATACATACGATGCGTCCATTATAAACCATCCCATCCACGGGGTCAAGAAAAAGAGCCGCCAAGGGCGGCTCTCCGACTGCTTAAATTGTCACGCCCCGCGTCCCGTCGACGGGATCGGTAAAGATGGGCAGCGCAGGCGGCGACACCGTCCAGAGCACAAACGCCGCGCACAGCGCCGCCATGACCAGTACTCCCACCGCCTGCCACACCGGTGCGGTCAGCGCACCCCGCTTTTGCAGCGCCGTGCTGACCCAGAAGGCCAGCAGCACCGCCGCCTGAAAGATGAGGACGTTCACCACGCCCACATTGACGCCTGTGACGCCCGTGTAGCCGTAAAACAGCAGCGGGATGGCGGCCATGCCCGCCAGCAAGCCGACTGCCCGCGGCGCCGCGGGGCGCAGGCTGCGAAGGCCGATGCATTGGGCCGCCGTCCACAGAAGCCACGGCACGAACAGCAGCTTCATATGCTCCCATGTGGACTCGTTGACGGCGGACACATACGCCGCCCACCGCGCCTGTCCCGTCCAATCATATACAAAATGCAGCGTGTTGCCCAGCAGGATGACAACGAACAATCCCGCCGTCTCCCAGGTGCGCCATTTCCGGTCTCTCCGCTTCACGGCATCGTCCCCCTTTCCCGGATCGCCTCATTATACGCCGCTGCCGCGCGCCTTATACACCACAGAAATAAAGGTACACTTTTTATTTTTCCTGTGCTATAATCGGTGGTGACACCATTGTACGTCAATGGTACAACGACATACGACACGGCGGCGTCTGCCGCTGGGAAAGGCGGTATACCTACTATGGTCATAACAGAACGTCTGGCAACGCTGCGCCGGGAGATGGCACAGCACGGCATGAACGGCTATGTGGTGGTCACGGACGACTTCCACGGCTCGGAGTATGTGGGCGACTTTTTCAAGGCCCGCGCCTACCTGTCCGGCTTTACCGGCTCCGCCGGTACGCTGGTGATCCTGCCGGAGCGTGCGGCTCTGTGGACGGACGGCCGCTACTTTTTGCAGGCGGCGGATCAGCTGGCCGGCAGCGGCATCGAGCTGATGCGCATGGGACAGCCCGACGTCCCCACCATCGGCGCGTTTCTGGCCGAGCAGCTGCCGGAGGGCGGCGTGCTGGGCTTTGACGGCCGCACCGTCTCCAACGGCTTCGCCGGTACTCTGCGGGATGCGCTGAAGGATAAGAACATCCGCTTTGCCGGCGACAAGGATCTGGTGGACGCCGTATGGCCCGACCGCCCCGCCCTGTCCGACCGCCCCGTATGGGAGCTGACCGGCTGCGGTCTGACCCGCGAGGAGAAGCTGTCCAAGCTGCGGGAGAAGATGACAGAGGAAAACGCCGCCTACCTGCTGCTCACCAGCCTGACGGAGATCGCATGGGCGCTGAACCTGCGCGGCGGCGACGTGGCCTGCACACCGGTCTTTCTGTCCTTCCTGCTCATCGGGCGGGAGGACGCACAGCTGTGCATCCAGCCGCAGGCCGTCCCGGCGGAGATCGCAGAGAAGCTGGCCGCCTGCGGCGTGACCCTGCGCCCTTACGGCGACGTGTATGATATGCTGCGCGGTCTGCCCGCCGGCACGCGGATCATGGCCGACAGCGCCACCGCCAACTACCGCATCATGGAGAGCCTGTCCCACGCCGAGGTGCTGGATCAGCCCAGCCCCGCCATTTTGATGAAAGCCTGCAAGACGCCGGAGGAGATGGCGAATTTCCGCACCGTCCACATCAAGGACGGCGCGGCCATGTGCCGCTTCCTGTACTGGCTCAAGCACCGCATCGGTAAGGAGCCCATTACGGAGCTGTCCGCCGCCGCCAAGCTGGCCGCCTTCCGCGCCGAGCAGCCGGACTTTTTGGATCTGAGCTTTGACACCATCGCCGGCTACGGCCCCCACGGCGCCATCGTCCACTACGACCCCACGCCGGAGACGGACGTGCCGCTGCACCCGGAGGGACTGCTGCTGCTGGACTCCGGCGCTCACTACCGGCAGGGTACCACCGACGTGACCCGCACCATCGCCCTCGGCCCCGTGGGCGAGGAGGAAAAGCGGATGTTCACACTGGTGCTCAAGGGCCATCTGGCGCTGGGCGCCGCCCGCTTCCCCCACGGCGCCTCCGGCGAGAATCTGGACGTGCTGGCCCGTCTGCCCCTGTGGGAGCTGGGCATGGACTACAACCACGGCACCGGTCACGGCGTGGGCTACATCCTCAGCGTCCACGAGGGACCCCAGAGCTTCCGCCTGCGCAGCGCCGACGGACGCCGCATCACGCTGGAGGAGGGCATGGTCATCTCCAACGAGCCGGGCTACTACGCCGCCGGTAAATTCGGCATCCGCCATGAGAATCTGGTGCTGGTGCGTACCGGCGATAAGACGGAGTTTGGCCAGTTCATGTATCTGGAGCCGCTGACCATGGTACCCTTCGACCGGGACGCCATCGACGTCTCCCTGCTGACGGAGCCGGAGTTGGCGCTGCTCAACGACTACCACAAGCTGGTGTACGATACCGTCTCCCCCCTGTTGGGTGCGGAGGAGCAGGCGTGGCTGGCGCAGGCCACCGCGCCGCTGCACCGCTGACCGCCGCGATTTCTGAAAGGAGTTTTGATACATGGGAATTCTCTCTCATCTGGAGCCGAAGTCTGTTTTCGACTATTTTGAACGGCTGTGCGCGGTGCCTCACGGCAGCGGCAACACCAAGATCATCAGTGACCTGTGCGTGACCATGGCCAAGGAGCTTGGCCTGCGGTACCGGCAGGAGGACTGCAACAACGTTATTATCTGGAAGGATGCCTCTCCCGGCTATGAAAATGGCGCCCCCGTTATTTTGCAGGGCCACATGGACATGGTCTGCGCCCAGACGGAGGACTGCCCCAAGGACATGACCCGTGAGGGTCTGAATCTGGCCACCGACGGCCGGTATGTCTGGGCGGAAAAGACCTCGCTGGGCGGCGATGACTGCATCGCCGTTGCCGCCGCCTTTGCCATTCTGGCGGACGACTCCCTGTCCCATCCCCCGCTGGAGGTGGTCATCACCGTGGACGAGGAGACGGGCATGGACGGCGCTGTGGCGCTGGACTGCTCCGACCTGAAGGGCCGCCGCCTGCTGAATCTGGACTCCGAGGAGGAGGGTGTGTTCACCGTCTCCTGCGCCGGCGGTCTGCGGGCCGACTGCTTCGTACCCGCCGTGAAGGCGCCTCTGACCGATGAGGTGTGCTTCGCCGTGTCCATCGGCGGCCTGAAGGGCGGTCACTCCGGCGCGGAGATCGACAAGGGCCGCGGCAGCGGCAACGACCTCATCAGCCGCGTGCTGTACAGCGCCATGGAGCGGCTGGGTACGCTGCGGATCGCCGACCTCCGGGGCGGTCAGTTCGACAACGTGATCTGCACCCGCTGCGACGCGGTGGTGGCTGTTCCCGCCGGAAAGGCCGAGGACTTCGCCGCCTTCATCCGGGAGTTTGACGGCATCCTGAAAAACGAATACGCCGCCACCGACGGCGATGTGGCCCTCACCTGCGCGGCCGCCGACGCCGACGCCGCCTACTCCGCCGAGGACTCCAGCCGGCTCCTCCATGTGCTGCTGACGCTGCCCCAGGGTGTGGAGGTCATGAGCGCCGACTTCCCCGGCCTCGTCCAGACCTCCCTGAATCTGGGCGTCATGACCGCCTGCGGCGACGGCCTGCACTTCTCCTTCTCCATCCGCTCCTCCGTGGCTACCCAGAAGGAGCTGCTGCTCCAGCGGGTGCGCGCCATCGTGGAGTATACCGGCGGCGGCACCGTGTCCACCCGGGGCGACTACCCGGCGTGGCAGTATGCCCGCCAGTCCCCGCTGCGGGACACGGTGATGGCCTCCTACAAGCAGATCACCGGACAGGACGGCGTTATCATGGCCACCCACGGCGGTCTGGAGTGCGGTCTGCTCATCAACAAGATGCCCGGACTGGACGCCGTCTCCCTCGGGCCGGAGCTGCACGACATCCACTCCCCCCGGGAGCGGCTGGGCGTGGACTCCGTCAAGCGGATGTACGCACTGGTATGCGAGGTGCTGAAGAACTGCCGCTGAACCACATCTGACCGATAAGGAGGGCCTGCCATGCGGCGCGTGATCCCCCTACTGTGCATATTGCTCCTGCTGTGCGGCTGCGGCGGCGGACAGTCCGTCTCCGCGCCGGACGAGGCGGCGCGCCTTGTGATCTTCACCGCCCGCAGCGCCGCCGCTTACGACGATACGGTGCGGGAGTTCGAGCGCCGCACCGGCATCTGGGTGGAGGTACGCACCGCCGACGGCACCCTGCCCCTGCTGGCGCAGATCGCCGCCGGAGACTCCGGCTGTGACCTGCTGCTGGGTGCGGCGCCGGACTGCCTCTCCGCCTACGGGGACTGCTTCGCGCCCTACGCCGCGCCGCTGGCGGCGGATATCCCCGATGCCTACCGGGACAGCGAGGATCGCTGGACGGCCTTTTCCCTGCTGCCCATGGTGCTGCTCTACAACGACCAACTGGTGCAGCGCAACGTGCCGGACAGCTGGAGCGGTCTGCTGGATACCGCGTGGCGGGGACGCATCGCCTGTCCCGACCCTACCGTTTCCGCCACGGGCTGCACCGTTTTGCAGGCGCTGACCCAAGCGCTGCCCGGCGAGGATGAGACGGTGCTGGCCGCCTTTTCCCACAATCTCAGCGGCGTACTGCCCTCCGCCGCCGACGCGGTGGACGCCGTGGCGGACGGCAGCTGCTATGTGGGCGTCGCCACGGAGGATCTGGCGCTGCAGGCCGCGGACAACGGCTTCAGCGTCACCGTGGTCTACCCGGCGGAGGGTACGGTGATCCAACCGGACTGCGCCGCCGTGGTGCAGGGCTGCCTCCACGAGGACAACGCCCGCGCCTTCATCGACTTCCTGCTCAGTGACGAGGTGCAGACGCGCCTGACCCGCCAGTCCCGCCGCGCCGTGCGCGGTCAGGCGGCCGCAAGCGCCGCGCTGCCCCGTGCCATGGCCTACGATGCCTATGCCGCCGGCGCCCGTCAAGCGGAGCTGCTGGCCATCTGGCAGAGCCTGACGGCGGAGGCGGCATCATGAAGCTGAAAAACTGGATCCGCCGCTCCTTCCGCAACCGGATCTTTGCCACCATTCTGGTGGTGACCCTGATGCCGCTGCTGCTGTGCGACGTGGTGATGATGCGGGTCATCGTGGCGCGTACCGAGCATACCCAGGCGCAGCAGGGACAGGAAACCCTGCACGCCCTGTGCGCCTGCTTTGACAACGCCGCCGCCCTGTGCAGCGATACGCTGGACGCGCTGGCCACCAGCACCATCACACGCAGCGTCCTGCGCCGGACGGAGCAGGACTCCCGTCTTCTGTACCAGTTTCTCTACCGCCGCGCCGCCCCGCTGCGGCCCTACGCCGTACTGGACATCTACAACGCGCAGGGTGTCTGTCTCTATACGACGGACACCTCCCTGCCCGCCGCCCCGCTGGACACGGACTGGGGTGCGCTGTACGCCGCACGAAGCGGCAGCGGTACGGTCTTCCTCAGCTCCGGCAAGGGGCTGCTGGCGGCCCGCACCATCACCGCCTACGGTGGGCAGCTGCTGGGCTATGTCACCGTCCGCATGGACAGCGACGGCTTTGCCCAGCTCTTTGACGGCCTGATGGCGCCCGCCGACGATCTGCTGGTGCTGGACGGCACATGGCGCACCGTCTACTACACCCGTACCGTGCAGGCGGACCGCACTGTAGCCGCCCTGCGTGGTCAGCTGCTGGCGGGGCAGAGCCTCACCGGTGCTGCCGGTGACAACTGCACGTTCTATACCGCCTCCGGCGCCGGAGGCTTCACCCTGCTGCTCCAGCAGTCCCGCATCTACACGGGGCAGGTGCTGCGCTCCCTGTATCTGGTAGGCGCGGCGCTGGGCTTTTTGTGTCTGGCGCTGTGCGCCGTGGCCGCGTGGTGGCTCAGCCGCTACCTGTCCCGGCCCGTCAATGCGCTGGACGACGCCATGCGGCAGGTGGAGCGGGGTGACTATGACGCCCAGCTCCATCTGGACAGCCCCGATGAGCTGGGACGTCTGGCCGCCAGCTTCAACCGCATGACCGAGGAGTACCGGCAGAATCTGGAACGCTCCGTCCAGCGGCAGAAGGAGCTGAACGAGACGCAGCTGCGGATGCTGCAGGCACAGCTGAACCCCCACTTCCTCTACAACACGCTGGACTGCATGAAATGGCTGGGCGTGGCCAACCATGTTCCCCAGATCGCCGCCATGTCCACCGATCTGGCGGCGCTGCTGCGAGCCGGTATCTCCGGCAGCGAGCTGATCCCGCTGGAGGACGAGCTGGAGCTGGTCCGGCAGTACCTGAATATTCAGGAGATCCGCTTTGAGGATCGGTTCGTCTGCGAGATCGACGTGGACGAGCGCTTCCAGCACTGCATCGTGCCTAAGATGGTGCTTCAGCCGCTGGTGGAAAACGCCATCATCCACGGCGTGGCGGATCTGGAGGAGGGGTATATCAAGCTGTGGGCGGAGTCCGACGGGGACGACCTGCTGCTGCGGGTGTCCGACAACGGCCGGGGCATCGAACCGGAGGTGCTGGCGCGCCTCGCCCGCCACGAGGACATCCCCGGCGGCCATCTGGGGCTGAACAACGTGGATCGCATCATCCGCCTGTACTACGGCGAGGGCTACGGCCTCACCGCCGCATCCGACGGCGGAAACGGCAGCTGTATCACACTGCGCCTGCCCATGACGAAAGGAGAAGACCATGCTGAAGGTATTGATCGTTGACGACGAGACGGTGGTGCGCCGCGGCATCGTGCTGGGCATGAACTGGGCCTCCATGGACTGTGTGGTGGTGGGAGAGGCCGCCAACGGCGAGGAGGGCCTCGCCGCCGCAGAGCGCTACAACCCCAGCCTCATCATCACCGATGTGCGGATGCCCCGCATGGACGGCATCGAGATGATGCGCCGCCTCCGTGAGCGGGACTGCACCGCCCACTTCATCGTCCTCACCGCCTACGACGAGTTCGACTACGCCCGCTCCGCCCTGCGCTACGGCGCGGCGGACTACCTGCTCAAGCCCTTCCGGGATCAGGATCTGATGGCCGCCATCGCCCGCGTGCGGGAAAAGGAGGGCGCTGCCCAGCCTGCGGAGGACACCCCGCTGCTGCCCAAGGGCGACAAGAGCAAGTATGTACTCCAGACCCTGAACTACATCGCCGAGCACTATGCCGACGCCGATATCAATATCGCCGCCATCGCCCGGCACATCGGCATCAGTGAGGGGCATCTGAGCCATGTGTTCAAGAAGGAGACGAACTACACGGCGCTGGGCTATCTCACCCAGTACCGCATCCACATGGCCCGCACGCTGCTGCGGGACTGCCGGTACAAGGTGTACGAGGTGGCGGAGATGGTGGGCTACCGCGACGTGGCCTATTTCGGCAGCACGTTCAAAAAGCTCACCGGTATGTCACCGTCGGAATATCAGGATCGGTGTCATTAGGAAAACTGCACAAAAAGGGACAGCGCGTTTTGACACGCGCTGTCCCTTTTGTCAGAATCGTCTGGATAATCGCAGAGATGACCCGTTTTTTCGGTCGTTGCCGCGCTGGTATAATAATGGTGTGATGGTGCATCCCGCACTGTCCGACTTTTTGAAAAGGAGATTCAGGAATGAAAAAGTTTATTGCTCTTTTGCTGGCGCTGGTCATGGCTCTGAGCCTGGTGGCGTGCGGCGAGAAGACCCCCGACGAAAATGGCGGCAATGATACCCCCGACGCCAAGGATTATTCCGGCTATACCATCCGCATCTACTCCAACTCCAACTCCACCGAGC
>OGRO01003571.1_pt1 | contig 11018 bp, 10 predicted proteins | sample 1553451 | NCBI WGS metagenome assembly OGRO01 (sample SAMEA2580021, study PRJEB22360) | human gut metagenome
AAATTGTTGTTCCTTCCATCGCAGTGATCAATGCTGCGATCATTATCGTTGTTACCAGTTTTCTTACCTTTTGCATAAACTACCCTCCTGTTATTTGACAACTTTTGCAGCCTTCGTATTGATATATCCAACAAATTTTCCTGATTTTGTATACAATGCAAGATATTTATTTCCATTCTCATGTTTATATCTATATTTTGCTACATATGTTTTCTTATAAACTTTTGTTTTTGATTTCTTCCATTTGAAATTCTTATATAGTTTATATTTTTTACTCTTGATCTTTACACGTTTTCCATAAGTGTATGCTTTTCCCTGCTCTGGCTGTGTTGCTGATCCTAATCGTTTTACCGCTTTCTTATTAATGTACCCAACAAATTTACCACCTTTTGTATAAAGAGCAAGATATTTATTTCCATTCTTATGGTCATATCTATATTTTGCTACATATGTCTTTTTATAAACTTTTGTTTTGGATTTCTTCCATTTGAAATTCTTGTAAAGTTTATAATTTTTCTTTGTAACTTTCACTCGGTAATTATAACTGATCGCAGGTCCTGCTGCTGTTCTTGTATATACAACTTTCTGTACTGTATTACCTTCCTGTGTTCCCTTTAATGTCATGTTATATTTTTTATTCTTTGGATAATATCCAGAGAATTTTGGTAATGTGATCTTGCGGGTCTTTCCTACTTCAACTTTGACATACTGGGTAGGATATACTTCTTTTCCATTTTTATCAACGATCTTCAATGCTATGATCTGTTCTTTTCCTTTGGATACAGAATCTTTGTAGAACTTCAATGACTGCAATGGATATCCGTTAATATCAAACAGTGCCTGATTATCCCAGCTTGTTCCACCCCATGCTGCTTTTCCTTTGTAATACATTTTAGAATCTGGAAAATATCCAAGTGCACCTTTCGATGCCCATCCTGTACCATACTGATCTGCAATCTGCTTATTATATTCCCAGTTTGTCCATCCTGCTTTTACCGGAATCCATGCACCTTCCCAATAGAATGTACCTAATCCATTATCCTGTGATAACACGGTATCATAAAGATCTGTAAGTTCATTTACCTGTCCTTGTGGTCCTACTTCATATGCACCTGTATTTGTACTGTCTCCGATAGAATTTGGTGTACCGTCTCCATCATTTAAACTATTAACCCAGCTTGTCTCAAATACTGCAAACATCTTTCCATAGGAAGCGGCCAGTGTCTGCACATCTTTCAATGTCTTTGGCGTATTTGCTTTTGCTGCAATGGACCAGAATGGATAATATGAAGATCCTAAAACATCATAGTCCACATTATCTCTCTTCCATGTATTCATGATCGTTTTGTATTTCCATACATTTGGTGTTTCAAGATGTAATGCAACCAAAGCCTGCGGTGTATATTCTCTGACTGCTTTAATTCCGGCTTTTAAATATTTATTTACTTCTGTTGATTTCTTTTTATCTCCCCAGATGACATTAAAAGATTCTCCTTTGTCTCTGTTAGAGTATATTCCAAGAAGTCCGTTGGTAATTTCATTTCCTACCTGAACCATTCCAATGTTTGCCCCGGCATCTTTAAATTTCTGAATAGATTCTTTGGTGAAATCATATACATCTGAACACATCTTTTCTGTATTATTTACATCCTTTTTCCATGCTTTTGGAATTAACTGAACCGCTGGTTCTGCCCAGAAATCCGAATAATGAAAATCAAGCAGAACTTTCATATCATATTGGGCTGCCTCTTTTGCGATCTCTACACCCGTGGAAACATCATTTCCACCACCGCCATAGGTTTCCCTATCTGCATTAAACGGATCATTCCAGATCCTGATCCTGATATAATTGATTCCATTATCATGAAGTACTTTTAATAACGGTGTCTCATTTCCTTCATAATCATAATATTTCACTCCTGCTTTCTTTAATGCAAGATAAGATGAAATATCCATTCCTCGGATAGAACTCTCAGACATTCCTTTGACTTTTTTGATCGTTACTTTTTGATCTTTTAATCCTGTATCTCCACCATATTCCCATGGATCTTTGTAGCTGCTTACATCAACCTGATTTCCTTGTGCATAAGCAAAGATTGCAAGTGAAGACATTGCTTGTCCATTTTCATCAAAGAATGAGTCCCATGCCCCGACAAAATCTGCATCATCATAGATCAATCCACCTGCATTTTTCTCATTGATCGTTGCCTGAAGATAATCATAAATGCTCTTTGTCTGTGTCGTTATACTGGCTTTTCCTTCTGAATCTTTCCATGGACATTTGACACTGGAAATGATCATCTGCTTTCCTGCTGCCTTTTCTTCTACTGTACTCTTTAATGTTTTTACATAATTGTCATTGTGTGTATCCGGATAGATGTTTACTCCAATATAATCATAATCAACATCAGCATTTCCTAATTTTCCAATGATCCATTGAATATCTGAAGCATCTGTTGTTGGTGCCGATACACTAACAGCCGGTTTGATTCCTTCTTCTCTGATCATTTTCGAGATTTTGCTCATTGCAACAAAGCCTTCCCATCCATCTCCACTACTCATATTTAAGAAATTATAGTTTACTTCATTTCCGATCGTGATCATCGTTGGGACTGCATCTGCTGCCTTCAATTCTTTGATGACGTTTTTTGTATACTCCAGTGCCTTTTTTTCTGCTGAATCAGTATCCCAACCATCTGGTAATTTCTGCCCCCCTGCATATGTTATATCATCAGAATATAACAATGTAACATTTGTTTTTAATCCTGCTTTCTTGGCTTCTTTTAATGTCTTCTTAGCGTTTTCTAAAGACAGATAGCTTTCATTACCCTCTTTATCTTTTGTTGGATTCACTGCAACTTTCACAGAAATCGTATTGATTCCCTGTGATCTTACATATTCAAACACATTGGAAACTTCGATTCCTTTGTAATTTTTCCAGACTTTTTTCCACGCATTTTTTTGCAATTGATAATGGGAAAAATCTGCTCCTAAAACCGTCTGACTGCTGATTCCATTTATTTTCTTATACTGTGACATATCATTCGTATCACTGCTTATTGTTTCTGCCTTTGACTCCGCTTTTACGTTATGTGCAAACATTGGCATGGATGTTAATCCTGTTGAAACAGTTAATGTTGCTGCCATCAATGTTGTCAATATCTTTTTAACTTTGTTCATTTAACTTCTCCTTCCCTATCCTTTGTTATTTTTTCTTACATTTTAACGCATGTAAATCATAAATGTGAATAAATCCTTCTGAAATTGTATTCCTTTTGCACTTTCATATTTCCATGCCTGTCCTGGCACTCCATAAATATAATATGCAGATGATGTCAACCCTCCTCTCTCTAATCGTTCTCTCTTAAACCAGTTTCCAAAAGAGCTGGTTGGTCTGCTCTTGATCGGATGAGAATCTAAGACCAGATATTTTTTTGTCTTGGGATTAAAATCAGCAACTGTTACATAATGTCCTGGTACATGCGAGATTGCTACACAACCTTTTTTCAGATATTCTCTTACTTCTGATGTACTGTAAGTTGTCTTAATATAAGTGAACCCATATGTGTCTCCAAATTTCTTCGCTGCCGCCTTAAAAATCCCATCATGTGTTCCGGCACCTATGATCCTGTAATGTTTCTCCACTGCATAATCTGCAAACAACATTGGATCAACAAATTGTCCATTCAATGCATATACTGCATTTGTGATTGCCACAACTCCGCAGCCTGCTGCTGCCATTTTCCCACTGTAATCCGAAACATTTCCATAATCTTTTCTGGCCCATGCAGGATCAAACTGCATAAAATCACGATACGGATATACATTTTTATTGTTAAGACGCATTACCTGCCATTGATAAGACTTCTGTGCTGCTTCTTTCTGTGGTTTTGTGAAACAGTTGTTCATATCTTTTATTTTACCGTCTGTCAAGGTACCATTTTCATCCATTGACAGATATTTTTCATTTTTCATATTTTTGATATAAAAATGATCGTACTCACGTATTAGTTTCCATGTGTGATCTTCTTTGCTTTGATTCAAAATCGAAACTTGATATTTCTGATCTCCCAGAAAAATAATCTGTACACGAATTCCTTCTCCAGAAGCTTTATTTTGTATCCAATAAGTTCCATTTCCTAGCAACTGTTTTTCATTCCCATTATATGGAATAGCTTCCTTATGATACAAACCTCTATCAATCCATCCAATTCCATATGCTTTCTTTTTCTCATAGATCACCTGAACATGATCGGATGTTTTACTAACCACGATCACTCCTGAATATCTTGGCGCTACCCCTATCTTTTTACTTCCTGAAGATGTTTCAAAAACATTCATCTTTTTTTTCAAAAATGCATAACTCTTTTTGAATGAACGATCATAAATCTTCCCAGTAAATTCATCATAGACCGTCTGGGGATTATCAAAATATCCTGGCTGTGCTGCCTGTATTTTGATGCCTGAGATCATGCAAAGAACAAGGCATATCACTACACAGATTCTTCTCTTATTTTTCCTGTATTGTTTTGTCATTTGATTTTCCTTTTATTTTGTTAATTCTATTGACAGTATATCATTTTCATGATAAATTATTAATCAGTTCTGCTGCTGTGGCACAGGAGGTAGCGCACCTCATTGGTAGTGAGGAGGTCACGGGTTCAACTCCCGTCAGCAGCTTTATAAAGAAGACTTAAAACATCCGTTTTAAGTCTTCTTTTTATTTCTCTTATCTTTACTTTAACTTTCCTGATCATTTCTGATCTTCCTGCGAATCCTCTGAATCGCATTATCAATGGATTTATCACTTTTTCCAAGTTTTTTTGCAATCGTTGTATATGTTTCTCCATTCAGATAATGATACATCACCTGTTTTTCGAATTTGCTTAAATTCTGGTCAAGCATTTTGTAATAATCATTTAATTCTTCCTTTCGAAGCATCATCTCCTCCGGAGTTTCCTCCGGAGTTTCTAAGATTTCATCCAATGATAATTCTTCTTCCTGATTCTTTTGTTCAAACAGAGAGATTGCTGTATTCAACGGAATATGTTTTTTTCTGTTAAATGCAGTGATCGTTGTATAGATCTGTCTTTGCACACACAGATAAGCAAACGTTGAAAACGAAGTGTTTTTTTCTTCCTGATAGGATGTCACTGCTTTAAAAAGCCCGATCATTCCTTCCTGGATCAGATCTTCTTCATCCCCACCTGCAAGAAAAAAGCTCCTTGCCTCTTTCCTTACCATATCCCTGTATCTCTCTAACAGACATTCCATCGCATCATCATTACCGCTTTGGATCTGTCTGAGCAATTTCTCATCAGAAATTGTTTTTAATTCTTTCATTCTTTATTTTCCCAGTCGTTGTCTTACAACTTCAAACGCCAGAACACCTGCTGCTACAGAAGCATTCAGTGAATCAATATCTCCTTTCATTGGAATAGATGAGATAAAGTCACACTTTTCCTTTACCAAACGGCTCACACCGCTTCCTTCATTTCCAATAACAAGCCCGATCGATCCTGTCAGATTCTGACGATAAATCACTTCTCCATCCATATCTGCACATGCAAACCACATACCACGTTCTTTTAATTCATCCATTGTCTTTCCAATATTTGTTACTTTCACAACTGGTGTATAATTGATCGCACCTGCAGATGTTTTTGCTACGGTTGGTGTAATTCCAACTGCACGATGCTTTGGAATGATCACTCCATGTGCACCTGCAAGATTTGCTGTACGAATGATTGCCCCAAGATTATGAGGGTCTTCAATCCCATCTAACAGGATAAAGAAAGGATCCTCACCCTTTTCTTCTGCTCTTTTAAACAGATCCTCAATCGTTCCATATTCATATGCTGCGACAATTGCAACAACTCCCTGATGATGTTCATTTGTCAGCTGATTCAAGCGTTCTTTATCTACAAATTTAAGAATCGCATCTGTTTTCTTTGCCTCTCTTACGATCGTACGGATCGGTCCATCCTGACATCCATCCAATACAAAAATCTTGTCAATTGGTTTCTTTGCTCTTAAAGCCTCGATCACGGCATTACGCCCTGCGATCAGATCTTCTTTATGATTCATGTTCTTCTCCTGTTTCTTCTTTTTTATTCAAATCAAAACCGATCCCGATCAATTCGATGATGCGGTCCATATCTCCTGCCAGATATAAATATCCAACCAAAGCTTCCACTCCAGTTGCTTTTCTGTAATCCATCATAGATGCATTCTTTGCAACAGAACCTGATTTGGAATTTCTTCCACGTTTATAAACAGCCATTTCTTCTTCTGTCAAAAATGGCTCGATCTTTTCAAACACTTCTTTTTGTGCAGAAGCTTTGACCATACTGCTTGATTTTTTGTGATACTTATTCACACTCATATTCCCTGCAGACATAACGATCGTTCGGATCACGATCTCATAGATCGCATCTCCAATGTAAGCAAGAGATAATGGAGAGTAACTTTTTGGATCCAATCCATCAAGATACAATCCTTCTTTGATCTTTTGAATTAAGCTCTGCTCCATTTTACACCTTCTCTTGTATCTTTTAATACGATACCCTGCTCTAATAACTGGTCTCTGATCTCGTCTGCTCTTGCAAAATCTTTGTTCTTTCTTGCCGCCTGACGTTCTTCGATCAGTTTTTCGATTTCTTCATCTAGGATCTCTTCTTCTTTTGTTGTTTCAATTCCAAGAACGCTGCAAAGATCTTCTAATACTTTTAGTACTTTCTTTGCATAGTCTGCACTGAAGTCTTTCACTGTTGAGTTTGATTCACGCACGATTTCAAAAATAGCCGAAACTGCATCTGCTGTGTTAAAGTCATCTTCCATTGCATCTTCAAATTTCTTTACAAGTACTTCTATATTAGCAAAATGTTCTGTTTCTTCTTTGCTTAAAGAACCTGTTTCTTCTTTAGCTGCCATCTCTCTGCATAGATCAATTGCTGTCAAGATACGGTCTAATCCTGTTTTTGCACTTTCTACTAAAGTATCACTGAAGTTTAATGGGGTTCTGTAGTGTGCACTTAACATGAAGAAACGAATCACCTGTAATGGATACTTTTCTCCAATTTCACGCACTGTAAAGAAGTTTCCTGCTGATTTAGACATTTTCTTATTGTTGATATTTAAGAAACCATTATGCATCCAGTAATTCGCAAACTTCTCCCCATTGCATGCTTCACTCTGTGCGATCTCATTTTCATGATGAGGGAAGATCAAGTCTTCTCCACCTGCATGAATATCAATTGTATCTCCGATATATTTCTTAGACATCTCAGAACACTCAATATGCCATCCTGGTCTTCCTTCTCCCCATGGAGAATCCCATGCGATTTCTCCTTCTTTCTTTGGTTTCCATAATACAAAATCAAGAGGATCTTCCTTTCCTTCTTCTCCTGTTACCTTGATCTCGCGATGTCCTGCTTCTAGATCATCAATATTTTTCTTGGAGAGTTTTCCATAATCTTTAAAAGATCTTGTCTTAAAGTATACAGTTCCATCTACTTCATATGCATGCCCTTTTTTGATCAATGTCTGAATCATTTTGATCATTCCACCGATTTCTTCTGTCGCTCTTGGCTGGTGGGTTGCAGGTTTGATATTTAACGCTTCCATATCTTGTTTGCATTCCTTAATATATCTTTCTGCGATCTCTGTTGCTGTTACACCTTCTTCATTTGCCTTCTTAATGATCTTGTCATCGACATCTGTGAAGTTTGAAACATAATTTACTTCATATCCTTTATATTCAAAGTAACGACGCACCGTATCAAAAATGATCATTGGTCTTGCATTTCCAATATGAATGTAGTTATACACCGTTGGCCCACAAACATACATTCCAACTTTCCCTGGATGCACCGGTACAAATTCTTCTTTTTGTCTTGTCAGTGTATTGTAGATTTTCATTTTTCTTTTTCCCTTCTGATTGCTTCTGAATTTTGATAATGTATAATAAATGTTTCCAGTGCCTGTCGTAATTCAGCATTCTCTCTTGCTAGCTTTTCGATATCCATATCAACTGGATTTGGAAGATCGATCTGGTCAAGCACAATACTCTGAATGCGATTGACTCTCTCTCCATCCTGTTTAACTACCTTACCTGGAACTCCGACAACAGTAGAATTCGGCGGTACATCAGATACAACAACACTTCCTGCACCAATCTTTGAGTTCTTTCCAATTGTAATAGATCCCAAAACCTTAGCACCTGAACTGATCATAACATTATCTTCGATCGTTGGATGACGTTTTCCAGTTTCATTTCCAGTTCCACCTAATGTAACACCTTGATATAAGGTCACATTATTTCCGATGATCGTCGTCTCGCCAATTACCACTCCATGCCCATGGTCAATAAAGAACCCTTCTCCGATCTGTGCACCTGGATGAATCTCAATTCCAGTTTTTCTCGCCCATTTCTGAGAAATCTTTCTAGCTTTGTAAAACTCTCCTTTCTTATATAATTCGTGTGCAACACGATGCCAATACAGTGCTTTTACATAAGGATACAAAAAAACTTCTTTCTCTTCCCTTAACGCAGGGTCTCTTAGTTTGATCGTATCATATTGGCTTTTCGCAAATTCTCGAAAACCCATCATAATTTCTAAACCTCCAATATATAGTATGTAATTTACAGGACTTTTTATATCATAGAGGATTCCATCAAAATTTTCTATAATACAAAAAACTCCGTCTCTAAATAAAGAGACGGAGTATATCCGCGGTTCCACTCTTTTAAAAGTTCCTGATCTTCTTATTATATATCTGACTAATATCACTTGATCAGGATACTTTCACTCGAATCCGTTAACGCCGGCAACGTACAAAACTACTTTATTCATCTTGTCTGCTCCCAGATGCATTCCAGACATCTTCCCTCAAAGCCGCTTCCAGCCGATGGCAGCTTCTCTCTGACAGTTCCAACTTGTCTGTACTAATTCTGTTCATTGCATTTAACTACGAATAGTTTATGCTTTTTCATACAAAATGTCAACAGATTCTTATTTTTCATACAAAGTATTTGTTATTTATTCTGGTAAAACTCTCGCCTTCACAACAGCCTTCTTCACTGCACTTCCTACAATGATCGCGATCACGATCTTTGCCGCATCTCCTGGAAGATATGGAATCACACCTGCATATAATCCCTGTACAAATGTTAAATGCATCTGTGCACACAGCCAGATCGTTCCAAATGCATATGTTACTGCTGTTCCAAGTACCATACCAATTACTGCCATCACTATGTTCCCTGAGAATTTTTCTACAAAGAATCCACTGATCAATGCCAAAAAGATAAATCCAACCAAATATCCTCCTGTTGGTCCTGCAAGTTTAGCAAGCCCACCACTAAATCCTGAAAATACTGGAAGTCCTACTGCTCCGATCAGAAGGTATACAAGATAACTGATCGTTCCACGTTTCATCCCAATAACCATTACCGCAAAATAAATCACCAAGTTCGTAAATGAAATCGGTACTGGTGTAAATGGCAATGTGATCGACATTGGTCCTAAAATACAAGTTAATGCTGCCATTAATGCAATCAGTGTTAAATCCTGAATTTTCATTGTTTGTTGTTCCATAATAAATTTCTCCCTCACTTTTATTATTTTCCTGTACTGACTGCCATTATATATCATCAATTCCTTATTGTCAACTTTATTTTTTTAAAAGTTAACAATAAGGAATCTTTTGATCATCCTAAAAAAAGAAAGGCACCACCGATGCCTTTCTTAATCTTCGTTCTCTTCTTCTAAAATCCCAAGTTCTTTGATCCGCTCCTCAATCTTCTTTAAAGATTCTTCATAAGTTCCTTCTTTTGTCTCTTCCCTCTCCTGATTCATTCCATCAAGTAATTCGTCAATATTCTTACTTAATGGATTGCTGTCCGTTTTTCTCGTCAATAATCCCATATCTGTCTCCTTCTTCCGCTTCTTTGATGATCCTGCATGGATTACCTGCAGCAACTACATTGGCTGGAATATCCTTTGTTACAACACTTCCTGCACCGATCACACTATTGTCGCCGATCGTAACTCCAGGAAGAATCGTAACCCCTCCGCCAATCCATACTTTATCTCCAATCTTAACTGGGAGGGCCCATTCATATCCCTTTTCTCGTCTCTTCACATCTGCTGGGTGGTTCGCAGTATAAATTCCTACATTCGGACCTATAAAAACATGATTCCCGATTTCAACTCCTCCACCATCTAAAATCGTCAGATTAAAGTTTGAGAAAAAGTCACTTCCAATCGTTGTCCTATATCCATAATCCAGATAAATGGGTGCTTCCAGATGAACATTCTTCCCAAGACTTCCAAATATCTGTCCTATCAGATAATTCCGACGTCCTTTATCTTCCCAATGTTCATTAAACTGTCTGGTTAGAGATTTTGCATGGTTCCTCTCTTCTATCAGAGCTTGATCCTCTGCATTATATAAAATTCCCATCAACATTTTTTGTTTTTCCGTCATCTTCTTCCCTCCGTTGTCTTATATTTTATCATACTTCTTTTCTGTTATCTATCGAATTTGACTTTCTATCAAAAAAATTGTAGGATAAAAGAGATTTAACCATTAAGGAGGTTTAAACATGGATACCAACTTTATTATTTCTCTTGATTCCATTGCAGACGTGAATGCATTTGCAAATACGATCGCACATTTTAAATCTGAGATTGATCTTTCTTCTGGAAGATATATCGTAAATGCAAAATCGATCATGGGAATTTTCAGCCTTGATCTGACAAGACCTTTAACTTTAACCGTACATGGTAAAGATGAACTTGAAGAAATCAGCTCTGCAATTGCACCATACTTGAAAAAATAAGTTTACTTGTAATCAATGCGAGCATTTGAAGTCTCTGTTTTTAGAGGCTTCTTTTATTTTGTATTTGGTAAAAGAAAAAAAGCATGATCTAAGTTCATTCTTAAATCATGCTTATCAACTGAGCGTGCGGGGATTCGAACCCCGGACAACTTGATTAAAAGTCAAGTGCTCT
>OGRO01003576.1_pt1 | contig 11011 bp, 7 predicted proteins | sample 1553451 | NCBI WGS metagenome assembly OGRO01 (sample SAMEA2580021, study PRJEB22360) | human gut metagenome
CTACCTGTGCAATCTCTGGCGCATACGGACTCATCAGCATGACATTGACGCCAAACGGCTTATCTGGGCCAAACAGACGATTCGTACGACTGAACGCCTGGATGATGTTCTCATAGTCGATGATCTTGTCGAGGTACAGCGTGTTGACCCACTTGGAATCGAAACCTGTCAGCATCTGATCAACCACAATCAGCAGATCCAGCCGCTCCTCACGGTGCTGGTCGACCGTCAGGTACGGACGCTTGTGGGAAAGCCGCGCGGTGATGTCCTTCTTCATCTTCGGCCATGTGGGGATGATGAAATCCTTGTCGAACAGTTCGTTGTAATCGCCGATGATTTCCTTAAGCGCATCCTCCTTGAGGATTGCGCCGTCGGAATTGTCGACGTTGGGATCGAACAGCGCGGTCACGTGCATCTGCGGAGCACGTTCCTTGAACAGATGGTAATAGCTGATCGCCTCGGGAATGGAACTCGTGGCCAGCATCGCATGGAATTTGTTGCCTCTGCTCAGCAATGGGAATTGGTCGAGAATGTCCTCCACGACCTTGCCCTCATGCGGTGTGTCTTGCGCATACTGCGCTGAGGTCAGATAGTCCTCAATACCCTTGATATGTTCTCCGGCCTGCGTTTCCATGGGACCCATCGGCATTTGCTTCGGGTCCATGTAATGGTAGAACACTTCGGATTTCGCCGGATCCGACTGGGCTTCCTCAACCGTTGCCGCTTTCGCCTTCTGCAACGCGACAGCCTGACGAACATCCTTGTCTCGGTACGTCAGCACCATGTACGGGTCGAAGCCGAGCACATTGCCGTCACGGATGCCGTCGGCGATGCTGTACCGGTGGAGGCAATCACCGAACACCATTGACGTAGTCGCGCCCTTCTTACGGTTCTCCTCATGAATCGGAGTGCCCGTGAAACCGAAATACAACGCGTTCGGGAAGGAATGGCGAATATCCTGCAGCATCTCGCCGAACGTGGAACGATGGCATTCGTCGATAATGAATACGATGCGTTTGCCAGCGAGCTTCTTCACTTCCTCTTCGGTGATATGCCCCTCGCCCGCTTTGATGTTGCTCATTTTCTGGATGGAGGTGACGATGAGCGTGTCTTTGGGGTCGATGCTTGCCAGTTTCGATTTGAGCACATCCGTGTTTTCCGTGCCCTGCACATCATCGGCATCATCCGCGAACGACCGGTATTCCAGCAGCGACTGCGTGCCCAATTCGACACGGTCCATGAGGAAGACCACCTTGTCGGCATCTTTCGAGCCAGCGATGAGCTGCGCAGCCTTGAAGCTGGTCATGGTTTTGCCCGAGCCAGTGGTGTGCCACACATAACCGCCCGGACGGCCCGGCGTGCCGCTTGGCACCGGCTCATCCCATTTGCAGGTGCGTACACGGTCGGAAATGGCGTTCACCGCCTGGTATTGGTAGCTGCGTAGCACTTTGAGGCATCCGTCTGCGGAATCGGCGACCGTATAGAACCCGATGAGCTGGTGTGCCATGGGAATGGATAGCAGATCAGATGTGAAACGCTTCCATTCATCCTGCCCGACATGGTTGTTCGCCGCTATGGGCTCATTGTTGAAGTCAGCCCAGTGGAAGAAGTAGTTGCTGTTGAAATCGCCTTCACCGGGATTGGCGAAGTACACGGCATCATCCGGATTCATGGCCACGAAGACCTGCACGAGTCTGAACAGCCCGGTGAACACGCCTTCATGCGCGTATTTGGCGATTTGATTGGTGGCCTGGCTTATGGGAATGCCGCTTTTCTTCAGTTCGATATGGATGACCGGCATGCCGTTGATAAGCAGGCAAACATCTCCTCTACGATCGTTCAGCATCTTGCTTTTCGCCGGATAAATAGGCTGTCTTGCGATTTGGTACCGGCTTTGCCCAGCGGCGATTTCCTGGCGATCGTAGATCTTCAGGCTAATTTCCTTGCCGAAATGTGCCGGATCTGCTGGATTATCACGTTTGATGGACACGGTCTTGCCGTTGATGAAGGAGTTCAACGCCAATGGCGTGCGCAATGTTTCGATCTGTTCAAGGATCTGCGCCATCTCACCCTTGGTAAGGCGCTGCCCGTTCAGGCGATCGATGCCTTTGTTGTTGTCGAATAGGATGTTGGCCCAGTTATCGATGAGATCCTGTTCAGTCGGGTATTCCAACACACCATCGGTCCACCCATGGCGTTTCAGCACCGCGACCAGATCGTCTTCGAAATCCGATTCCTTATCGTAGAACATGTTCCATCTCCCCGAACGCACCGTCACTTTCTGAGCCCAATCTTACGAGCGCAACCCCTAACATCCAAGAAGCAACACCACAATACTTACGCTGATGAAGGGTGATGAGCGAGTCCAGACGGTCGAAGAATGCACCGATTCGGCGCTGCTCCATCAGGGATGGCAGAGGCAAAAGGAGATCTGAATATTCTTGCGCGTTGATGCCGGGCTGCCCTGAACGCTGAGAAGTAAGCAAAACAAACTGCTTATACCGTTCAGTCAGTGTGCTCTGAAAGATGAAACCAGCATCTGCCTCATCTGAAACATGCGCTCGAATAAGGAAACCGGCATAATACGTTTTCCCGTCTGATGCCTTATACAGGTAGGTTTTACCTACGCTGGCCCCGGTTCGTGCAAATAATATATCGCCTTCTTTGAGTAGATACCTGTCATCAATCGGATTATTGATATCAGGCGAAGATAAATCATCCGTACGGAATTCACGAGTTTGATCATCTATATCAGTGATTCGAAGATACTTTTTCTCACCATCGAAATCCGAAGCAGCCGCATTCAAACCGTACTCGAATCCAGAAGCAACTTCCCCCAGCTTACGCTGTTCCCAAGGGTCAGTGAAACCGGCAAAACGAATCTCCGGATACAGCGAACCCCCTTTAGGGAACATTTTGTCGAGCATGGATTTTTTCAGCACGCAAAGCTTGTCATACTTACGCTGATGAAGGGTGATGAGCGAGTCCAGACGGTCGAAGAATGCACCGATTCGGCGCTGCTCCATCAGGGATGGCAGAGGCAAAAGGAGATCTGAATATTCTTGCGCGTTGATGCCGGGCTGCCCTGAACGCTGAGAAGTAAGCAAAACAAACTGCTTATACCGTTCAGTCAGTGTGCTCTGAAAGATGAAACCAGCATCTGCCTCATCTGAAACATGCGCTCGAATAAGGAAACCGGCATAATACGTTTTCCCGTCTGATGCCTTATACAGGTAGGTTTTACCTACGCTGGCCCCGGTTCGTGCAAATAATATATCGCCTTCTTTGAGTAGATACCTGTCATCAATCGGATTATTGATATCAGGCGAAGATAAATCATCCGTACGGAATTCACGAGTTTGATCATCTATATCAGTGATTCGAAGATACTTTTTCTCACCATCGAAATCCGAAGCAGCCGCATTCAAACCGTACTCGAATCCAGAAGCAACTTCCCCCAGCTTACGCTGTTCCCAAGGGTCAGTGAAACCAGTGAAACGAATCTGCGGAACCAACGCTTTTTCATGCTGTTCGGCCATATCATTCACCCCCGAGCAGTGCTTTGAGCTCTTCCAAACCCGCCATATCGCGAGCATTGCCGGTCAAATCGCCCAGCATTCCGGCCAATTCCTTCTCCGCTTCATCGATTTGGCCGCATACATCGGCATATGTGGTGGCGTATTTGTTCTTCAACGCGTTCACTTTGCCGATGAACTCGTCGATCACGGCATTCGGCAATGCCTCCAGCTGCTTCTGCAATGGTGTGATCCACTTGGCTTCCAGCAACCTTCTGGCTTCGTCATCGCCCAACGCCTTGATCGCATCGCAGGTCTTCTCCTCCAACGCATTTCGCTTGGTTTTGATACCGGACTTCAGTTTCTTTGACTCATCGAACAGCTTTTGGGCCTGCACCAAGCCGCGCTCAAAATCAGAAGCCGGATTCTTGCCGATCGCCTTAACCGCTTTCTTCAACTCGGCAGCAACGAAGGCATCACCGTCCTGATTAACCGCATCACTATTCTGCTTGTCATCCTCATCGAAACCTTCCAAAATGGTTTCAATCTCGGAATCAATGTCCTGCACACGGCGTTCGTCCGCCTCGATCGCGGCCAAATCATCGTGCAGCAGCTCACGCTGAACCAAGTCGAAGGGCAGAACGCGGCCAATCCAGCCATCCTGCACTTCCACATCCTTGCCGCCTTTTTTCTTGATGACCATGTTCGGGTCCACGGCTCTTACCGCATCGAAGCCTTCGGAACCCAGCACTTCCAAATCAATGGAGATACCGTTCCACGCATCATCAAGCTTCTGATAGGCGTCATACGGGTCGATCAGCGCGGTATTGGCGATCATCGCATCCAGTTCCTCGCCAATGGCCGTTTCCTGCCCGAGCGCATCCACCTGTTCGGGATGCTCCACCAAACGGGAGCGTAGGTCAGCAGGCAGGTCGGAAATGGCTTGTCCATACGAGGCAATGAACGCCTGTACGTCGGCATTATTGCGCACCACAGTGGCGATATCATCGTGATCGCAGGCATAGCAGGCACCATTATCGCGGAACAGCTCAGCCTTCAGACTCGGCCAGGCGTTCCAATATTCCCCAAGCTGCTCGACTTCGCTCTTCGGAACGCCTCCGAACATCGAAGCGTACACATCCCATGTCTCCGCATTCTCAGATGAATCGACATACCGGGGAATGTTGAGGTTGTAATCATTGGCGCGAATCTCGTCAATGGACACCAAACGGCTGAATTTGGGCACTGTACGGTTGTTCGACACCACGTCGACAATGCGTTTGATGTCAGAAGCCTGTAGCTTGTTGTTCTTGCCGTCCTTGATGAAATGTTTCGACGCATCAACGATGAGCACCCTGTCGTCGTCACGTTTCTTGCGCAACACCATCACGATGGTGGGGATGCCCGTACCGAAGAAAATATTCGCCGGAAGGCCGATAATCGCCTGAATATGACGGTTTTCAATCAGATTCTTACGAATCTGGCCTTCCTCGCCGCCGCGGAACAGCACACCGTGCGGCAGAACGATGGTCATGATGCCATCGGCACGCAGATGGTACAAGTCATGGAGCAGGAACGCATAATCCGCCTTGGACTTCGGTGCTATGCCATAGCTGAAGCGTGGATCGATCTCCTTGTCAGTGGGATCCCAATTCTGCGAGTAGGGAGGGTTGGAGACCACCGCATCCACGAACAACGGATTGTATGTTTCCTCCTTGTTCTCCAACGTGTCGAACCACGGCCAGTCGTCTTCCAAGGTGTCACCGTTGCGGGCGACGATGTTGTCGGGAAGAATACCGCGCATCACCAGATTCATACGCGTCAGGTTGTAGGTGTTCTCTTTGAGTTCCTGCGCATAATACATGATGGAATTCGGATTGCCATTGCGCCGAGCCACAGACTGGCCAATATGAATCAGCAAAGAGCCGGAACCGGATGTTGGATCGTAGATCTTGATCTGCTCGCGCCCCTGCAAATGCCATGCGACGATTTCGCTCATCAGCTGGGAGACCTCGGACGGTGTGTAGAATTCACCGGCCTTCTTGCCCGCATTGGCGGCAAAATTGCTGATGAGATATTCGTAAATGAAGCCAAGCACGTCATAATCCTGACGGCTATCCATCGGAATGTCCTTAATGAGATAAATCAGGTCTCGTGCGGCCTTGGACTGACTTCTCGCATCGGTGCCAAGCTTGGAAAGTCCGGTCTGCAGGGTGTCGAAAATACCGTCGAACACTCTCTTACGCGCCGGATTGATGTTGCGGGAGAACGCCGAAAGCGCATCACGCACGTTGGAAATCTCGAAATCGTTGCCCTTTTTGACCCATGTGGAGAACAGGTTGTCATAGGAGATGAAGTAGCCGCACTCATCCTGTACGCCTTCCACAATGTCCGGATTATCCTCCGTAAGCAGCAGCAGGTCATCCTCGGTGAAATCGGTGTCCTTCAAGCGCATCAGCTCGTTTTCTGAAAGGAATTTGTAGAAGATGAAGCCAAGAATGTAATCCTTGTATTCGTTCGCCTCAATCTTGGAACGCATCTTATTGGCGGACTCCCAGATTTTCGAAGCGAGCTGCTGCTTGTTCATCTATCCCTCCTCATTGCGGTGCCGGCAAAATGCGCGGCTCCACGAGCGACTGCACATCTTTCACAAGAATACCGCACCCCCGCTTGGGAACAGCGTAAGCTGGGGGAACTAACCGAAAGCTATTCAGGAGGTACGCCCGCTGCTGGAGAATCTGAGTTTTACGGTGGGTCTATTCCTTTTATCAGGTCTGCTGAAATTGCAGCTGAATCGACTGAACTCTTTCTTACGGAAAAAGGATATGAATCATCCTCTGCGAGAATGGTCAAACCCGGCGATGTGCTGTATGCATTGTACGGAGCGACAAGTGGCGAGGTGGCTGTATCGAGGCAAAAAGGTGCCATCAACCAAGCTATTCTCGCCATACTCCCTCGCGACGATTGTGATGCAAGATACATCACTGCTTGGCTGAGGAAGCAAAAAGGTTACATTGTCACAACCTATTTGCAAGGTGGTCAAGGGAATCTATCGGGGGTGATAGTTAAGAACCTTGAAGTATTCATCCCGTCCTTACCTGAGCAACAAAAAATCGGCTTTATGCTGAGTCACCTTGACTCGCTCATCACCCTTCATCAGCGTAAGTATGATGGCTGCGCCAATCCCCTATTTTTAGAAAGGCGCATCTCATGCAGGAAACCATCACATCAGAATCGCTGTTCTGCGACTACTACGCCCAGTGGGTGAAAACGTACAAGGAAGGCGCCATCAGAGACGTGACCATGGGCAAATATCGACTTACGCAATCCTGGCTCGGCAAGCTCATCCCTGAACTCAGACTCACCGATATGGATCGAACCGCATACCAGCAGCTCATCAACGGATATGCACAGCATCATGAGCGCCAAACCACCATGGATTTTCACCATCAGATCAAAGGCGCCATTCTCGATGCCGTTGACGAAGGACTCATACCCCGTGATCCAACGCGCAAAGTCATCATCAAAGGCAAGCAGCCACGCATTAAGAAAATGAAGTATCTCAACCAATTCGAGCTGCATGCCATGCTCGCGGACCTTGATCTTGGGGCCGAGGCAAGCTGGGATTGGCTTATCCTCCTTATCGCGAAAACCGGACTCCGATTCTCTGAGGCGCTTGGGCTCACACCCGATGACTTTGATTTCGCACACCAGACGCTTTCCGTCAACAAAACTTGGGATTATAAAAACGGCGGCGGTTTCGTACCCACGAAAAACGAATCGTCCGTGCGTAAAGTGCAACTCGACTGGCAACTCATCATGCAAATGTCTGGATTACTCAAGGATCTTCCGCATGATAAACCTATTTTCGTGCACGGCAAGGTCTACAACTCAACAGCCAACGACGTGCTTGCAAAACATTGCAGAAACGTGGACGTGCCAGTTATTTCCGTCCATGGTCTACGCCATACACACGCATCGCTGCTGCTGTTCGCCGGCGTATCGATCGCCAGCGTGTCACGCCGTCTAGGCCATGCCAGCATGACTACAACTCAGGAAACCTATCTGCACGTCATTCGCGAGCTGGAAAACAAGGATGTAGATATCGTCATGCGGGCACTATCGACACTTATCTAATGGGGGGTTCCTACTCTTTTCAGATATTCGAAATAATCGAGCCACTCGAAGCGGCATATACCGTTTTTCACCATCTTCAGTAAAAGCGCCAAACACCGTTGCCAGACTCAATTCCGTAGGTGGTTTTGTGGTTCCGTAGGTGGTTGGTTCTGGTATTGGTGTCTGAGAATGGCTTAATTTAAGCCGTTTCTCAAACGCCTTTCCTCCGGCAACCACCTACGGAAGCGAAAAACCACCTACGGAACTAGTCCAAGCCGTAACGGTGACTGGCTATCGCTCGGGCGACCATGCCGAACAGTTCGTTCAGCTTCTGTTTGGATGCCAAATGCTCGCGGGTGGCGACAAAAGGCGTGAATCCAAGATCCCTCAGCCGGTTGCGCTTATCGAGGTCATACATCCAGCGGCCGTGGGTGTAGTGGTAATTTCCGTCGTATTCTATACAGACGCGGTCATCCGGGTAGGCGATATCCACCTTCATCGTGCCCGAGCCGCGTATGTGGTCAATGATCTCATAATTGACATGTGCCTCAGGCAGCCCGTAGGCATCGCTCTCCAAACGAAGCACCGTTTCCTGCGGGGAATCGGTACCTGGTTTGGACAGGCGCAAGGCCTTTCTGCATTTGGCGCTCCCAATGAATCGCGGCGCACTCCGGATGTAGTCGGAGAGCTCATCGTGAGTGCAGACGCGTAAATCGGGATTGGCGCAAGTGAGCCAATCCATGGCGATCACCAGACTCCGTTCGTCGACATAGGGCGCAATCTGGCAGACCGCCTGCATCGCGGAGACGCTTGACACCAATTCGTCGGCGTGCACCACGTCTACGCCATGCCTTGCGTAATGGAATTTCATCCCCTGGATTTTCCGCAGGTCACGTTGCCGGCACACTGAAACGTGAACGAGCTCCGAACCATATCCGGGTAAATAATTCATGGTGGCAATCATGCCATGCAGCTCCAGCGCTGTGCCGTGGCTTACATAGAGTGGAAGCGAGGAGCGTGACCTTATCCGCGACAACACCTGCCTGCATTCAAGATGCCGTCTCGCCGCCTCCTCCCGTGCCTGCTCTAATGTGAAAAATGTATTGTGTCCAAAGCTTTCCATGCGCTGACGGTATATGGAAAGCCGGCAGCCCCGCAACCGTCTCCGTGAAAAATGTGGATATGTGTATGGTTCCATCCGCAGCATCACCGGGGAGAGGCCTGATGTATACGCGTCCGGTAGAACCGATGCGGAGCGTGGCGTCATCGAGGGGTGGCTCACATGGCAAGTCGGCCACGCAGAAGGGCGGGCGCTTCCAGCCGCAGGCCCGTGGGGCTGACGGTGACCGCGTTTCTCCACGGTGTCAGCCGCGTTTGGAACCCTGCCGACTGATGCCACCTTTATGACCGGTCGCTTTGAAAGGCAGACCGGCGTTGCTGAGTCCTTTGCTCCGCATGTTCTGCAGGGCAAAGGATTTTTGTTGTGCACGCAGTTCGTTCATCCGTTCCGTGGACTGATGCGCGATTCGCGGTTTCCGTGATTGCTCTGGCTGTGTCATGGCTATAAGAATACGTTCGGTAATGTAGTATGATGGATTTAGTAATGCTTTTACTAAAATCTGATGAGGCATCCATGGGAGGGCGAGGGAGCGATGGCGACCATCAAGGAGATTGCGAAACGTACGGGATTCTCGCAGGCCACGGTGTCGCGTCTGTTGAATGGCGATCCGACGCTGTCCGTGCGTGAGGAGACGCGTCGCGCGATCATCCGCGCCAGCGAGGATTTGGGATACAGCGCCCAGGCCAAGCGTATCGTCATTCCGCACGAAGTAGCCTTGTTGGACAACGAGGAGTCCGACGAAACGCTGCGTGATTCGTATTTTGCCGATTTGCGTTCGGCGCTGGAACATAACGCCAAACAGCAGCGTATGGAGCTCACTGTTTTCCACAGTCTTGACGAGATGTTGAATCAGAAGGGGAAATTCGATGGTTTCATGGCTATCGGCGCCAATGTCATAGCCGAAAGCGACCTTGAGAAGTTGCATGAGGTCATGCCATACGGTGTGTTCATCGATGTGAATCCCGCACCGAACCTGTTTGATTCCGTGCAGCCCGACCTACAGCAGACCATGCATGACGCGGTCGAAGCATGTGCGAAGGCTGGCATGAAGCGTGTCGGATTCATCGGCGGCAAGGGGAGGCTGACGAATTTTTATGAGGTGGACGAAGAGGGGCGGGCCACATATTTTCGGCGTGAAATGGGCCGTTATGGTCTCGACCTGCGTGGACTGGTGTATTCTGACGGCTTGTTCACCGTGGAAAATGGTCGCAAGCTGGGGGAGCAGTTTATCCGTGACCACAACGGCGCACTGCCTGACGCAGTTATTGTTTCGGCGGACATCATCGCGGTCGGCGTGCTGCAGGCGTTCAACGCGGTTGGTGTGATCGTGCCCCGCGACATCAGCGTCATCAGCATCAACAACCAGGCGATCGCACAGCTTACGTCGCCACCGTTGAGCACGTTCTCAATCGACCAGAATGAGCTTGCGCGCGTTGCGATTCTCACCTTGGCTGATGCGATTGCCAGCAAGCGCACAGTACGGCAGCATGCGTACCTGTCGACGACGCTGGAAGTGCGAGATAGTTTCGTGCCGGCGCAGCCGAAACGTGAATCGCGGCCAAAATTGCAGACCCGATCGAAGCGATCTGCCCGGTCGAAACGGGCTGCTTAGCGTACGTATGTGCGGAAAAATATGAAAGGCGATTGATGATGCTATGTCATCAATCGCTTTTTGTTTGTCTACTGTCGGCGAAATACCGCGAATCGCACACAATATGACATGTATATGTGCAGAATCGCACAAAATGCGACACGCCCAACAGTGCACAACGCAGATGTTAAATTTTACTAAACAGGGGTAAAGGGATATACTTAACTCATGCGAAATCAAATGATGATTTCCGATTACAGCTTCAATCACAACTTCTAAGGAGAAGTACGATGGCAGAATCCAATGTCGCAGCCGCACCGAAGGAGACGCAGCAGTCTGCGAAGCCAACCAGGAAAGGCAGTCTGCTGTCCCGCGTGGCCTATTCATTCGGCAACGTCGGCCAATCCGCCTTCTACAACGCGCTGAGCACCTACTTCATCGTCTACGTCACCAGCTCGCTGTTCTCCGGCGTTGACAAGGCGCTCGCTACCAAGCTCATCGGCGTTATCACCGGCCTTGTGGTTGTCATCCGTATCGCGGAGATCTTCATCGATCCGCTGCTGGGCAACATCATCGATAACACCAAGACCAAGTGGGGTCGTTTCAAGCCATGGCAGCTCATCGGCGGGACCCGTTTCCCCCCTCTTCTCGCGCCTGGCGGTGCTTGCC
>OGRO01003578.1_pt1 | contig 11007 bp, 9 predicted proteins | sample 1553451 | NCBI WGS metagenome assembly OGRO01 (sample SAMEA2580021, study PRJEB22360) | human gut metagenome
ACGAGACCGTGGCGGTGGAGGCGCTCATCGACGACGGCGCCACCTGCGGTCCGCGCGCCTACCTGCGTCCGGCGGCGCACTTGTGCGAGGGCGCCAAGGCCGGCACCCACGTGGAGATCAAGAAATCCACCATCGGCAAGGGCTCGAAGGTGCCGCACCTGTCCTACATCGGCGACACCACCATGGGGGAGGGCGTGAACATCGGCGCCGGCTCCATCACCTGCAACTACGACGGCGCGAACAAGCACGCCACCGTCATCGGGGACGGCGCCTTCATCGGTTCCGACACCATGATGGTGGCGCCTGTGACCGTCGGGGCGGGCGCGCTCGTGGGCGCCGGCTCCACCATCACCAAGGACGTGACGCCGGGAGCGCTGGCCCTCGGGCGCGCCAGACAGCAGGAGATAGAAGGCTGGGTGGCGGCGCACCCCATCGAGAAGAAGAAATAGTCGGTCGCGCCGCTTCAGCCCGCATGAAGCGGCGCGCCGTACTACAATAACCGAAGCTGAAAGACCCGTCGCAGAAGGGACGCACCCTATGACCGAGATGACCAAGCGCATGATCCTGTTCTCCGGCTCGGTGAATCCGGAGCTGGCCGAGGAGATCGCCAAGTACCTGAACGTGAACCTCGGCAACATCAAGCACGAGAAGTTCGCCAACGGCGAGATCTACGCCCGCTACCAGGAGTCCATCCGCGGCGCCGACGTGTTTCTCATCCAGTCGGTGTGCGCGAGCGAGACCTTCGACGTGAACGACGCCCTCATGGAGCTGCTCATCATGGCCGATGCCGCCAAGCGCGCAAGCGCCCGCTCCATCTCGGCGGTCATCGCGCATTACGGTTACGCCCGCCAAGACCGCAAGGCCGCCCCGCGCGAGCCCATCACGGCCAAGCTCGTGGCTGATCTGCTCGAGGTTTCCGGCATCGACAACATCATCACGGTGGATCTGCACCAGGACGCCATCCAGGGCTTCTTCGACATCCCCGTGAACCACATGACGGCCATGCCCATCTTCGTGGACTACTTCCGCAACAAGGGTTTCGACCCCGAGCGTCTGTGCGTGGTCTCGCCGGACGTGGGCCGCGCGAAGGCGGCGAAGAAGTTCTCCACGGCGCTCGATTGCGACATCGCCATCATGCACAAGGATCGCCCGAAGCACAACCAGGCCGAGATCACCGCGCTTATCGGCGACGTGACCGACAAGATCTGCATCCTGAACGACGACATGATCGACACGGGCGGCTCGCTTGTGGCCGCGGCCGCCACGCTGAAGGCCAAGGGCGCCGCCGAGGTGTACGCCTGCGCTACCCACGGCCTGTTCTCCGGCCCGGCCTACGAGCGTCTGGAGAACTCCTGCATCGAGGAAGTGGTGGTCACCAACGCCGTGCCCGTGCCGCTCGCGCGCCAGACCGGCAAGATCAAGGTGCTCTCCATCGCGCCGCTGTTCGCGCAGACCATCGATGTCGTGTACAACAACGGCTCTATCGGGAAATTGTTCGAATAGCTGCTTGGCTGTCCGGCCCGAGTCCCCGGGGAGGAAGCCCGTGCTCAAACAGCATTGAAGTGCGGGTCTCGTCGAGGGTTCGGGCTTTCCCTTTTTTGCACTTCAATGAACTGCGCGCGGGCCCCTCCCCGGGGACTCGGGCCTGCTCTTCCAAAGATGAATGACGGAAATAGGTGACAAGTTGTATATGATCGCGGGCCTGGGGAATCCGGGCGAGGAATACGAGCACACGCGGCACAACGCCGGGTTCGATACGGTGGACGCGCTCGCCGATGAGCTGGGCGTGCGCTACTGGAAGAACGAGGGCGGGGCGCTCGTGGGGAAGGCGAGCTACCACGGCCACGAGCTTCTGCTCGTGAAGCCCCAGAGCTTTATGAACACCTCGGGAGGCCCGGTGAGCAAGCTCATGCGCGCCTACAAAGTCGAGTCCGACCATCTCATCGTCATCCACGACGAGCTCGACATCGATCCCGGCACCATCCGCGTGAAGTTCGGCGGGGGGCACGCCGGCCACAACGGGCTGCGCTCCATCTGCGACAAGCTGGGTACCCGCGACTGGTACCGGGTGCGCATCGGCATCGGGCGTCCGCCGGGACGGAAGCCCGTGGTCGACTGGGTGCTCTCGCGCCCCCGCAGCAAGGACGACACCGAGGCCTTCGATCACGCCGTGGCCGAGGGCTCGAACGCGGTGCTGTGCCTCATCGACAACGGCCTGGAAAAGACCCAGCAGCGGTTCAACTGAGGGCTGGAAATTCCCATGCGTCTTTCCGAGAAGGGGCACACCTACGCCCTGTTCGCCATCGTGGTCATCACCTGCGCGCTAGGGTCGCTTTCCCAAACCGCTACGAACTCCATGCTCACGGGCATTTGCGCGGAGTTTTCCATCGATGCCGGCGAGGGGCAGTGGCTGACCACGGTCTACATGCTCGTTATGGGTATTACGGTGCCGGTGGTGACGTTCCTCGCCCGGCGTATGTCGGTCAAGCGCCTGGTGTGTCTGGCCCTCGGGCTCTTTCTGGCGGGCTCGGCCGTTGATCTGATTGCCCGAACCTTCTTCACGCTCGTGCTGGGACGCGTGCTGCAGGCAGTGGCCACGGGTATCACCCTGCCGCTCGTGCAGTCGTTGGCCATGACGCGCTTCCCGCGGGAGCGCACGGGCACGACTATGGGCATTGCCGGCATTGCCATGGGGTTCGCCCCCAATATCGGGCCCATCATCGGCGGCGCGCTCGTAGACTCCTGGGGCTGGCGCAGCTTCTACGGGCTGCTAATCGGCGCTTTGGTGCTACTCGCGTTGGCCTGTGCCCTATTCGTGCGCGAGGAGGGGGAGGGCAGTGCCGGCGCCGTGTTGGACGTGCCGTCGCTGGCACTTTCCACGCTCGGTTTCGGCGGCCTGCTCTTGGCGGCATCGAATGCGGCGAACATGCCGCTGTCCAGCGAGGGCGTGTGGGTTCCGGCGCTGAGCGGTGCCTGCTGCGTGGCTGCGTTCCTCGTGCGGCAGAACCGTATTTCTCATCCGCTTATTTACCTGGGCGTATTTCGCGCCCGCCAGTACCGGGCGGCGTTCGTGGCCCAGAACTGCCTGTTCGCCTCATTCATGGGCATCACGCTCATCGTTCCCTTGTTCGTGCAGGGCATCTGCGGGCTCTCGGCGCTCGATGCCGGCATCGTGTTCGTGCCGGCTACGGTGATAGCTCTGTTCCTGAATCCGCTAGCTGGCCTGCTCACCGATCGGGTGGGCGCACGCGCGGTTACGGTGACGGGCGCCGTGCTGCTCGTCGTTGGTGCGGCCTCCATGATGTTCGTGGATGCAGCGACTCCGCTGTGGCTGCTGACGGCCATGCAAGCGGTACGCGCTTTGGGCGTGAGCACGCTTGTGGGGCCGTTGAACTCCTGGGGTCTTTCGGGCTTGCTTCCCGCGAACACGATGGACGGCAGCGTCTTTTTCGCCACGGCCCGCCAGGTGTGCGCCTCGCTCGGCACGGCGCTCATGATGCTGCTCGTGGTAAGCGTGCCCGCATCGCTGGCTCTGGCAGGCATGGGCGGCGCGGAGGCGGCCGTGTGGGGCTATCGGGCGGCCTTCGCTCTGTCGGCGGCGCTTTCGCTAGCGGTGCTCATTGTTGCCGTTTGGAAAATCCGTTAGCGTATAATCTGCTCCGAAACGAATGGAAGTGAAAGGCGGCCTTGGTGGCGTTTCTTCTCGGTTGTGAAAAAGTGAGCGTGGAATTCCCCACGAAGACGGTGTTCGAGGGGCTGTCCCTTGGGGTGGACGAGGGGGCCCGCATCGGCATCGTGGGCCAGAACGGCGATGGGAAATCCACGCTTTTGCGGGTGCTCTCCGGCGATGTGGAAGTGGACGAGGGCCGCGTCATCCGCACCCGAGGCGTGTCGGTGGGCGTGCTCGGCCAGAGCGACGATTTGCACGATGCGGACACCGTGGAGCGGGCCGTGGTGGGGGATATCCCCGAATACGAGTGGGCCGGCGACCCTCGGGTTCGCGCCATTATCGCGGGGCTGCTCGAGGATGTGGATTGGAACGCGACGGTGGGCACCCTTTCCGGCGGCCAGCGTCGGCGGGTCGATCTGGCCCGGCTGCTCATCGGCGACTGGGACGTGCTCATGCTGGACGAGCCCACCAACCACCTGGATGTGCGCGCCATCACCTGGCTCGCCGAGCACTTGAAGACCCGCTGGCGCCGCGGAGCGGGGGCGCTGCTCGTGGTGACCCACGACCGCTGGTTTCTCGACGAGGTCTGCGAGGCCATGTGGGAGGTGCACGGTCGGCGCGTCTGGCCCTTCGAGGGAGGCTTCTCCGCTTACATCATGCAGCGGGTGGAACGGGATCGCTTGGAGGCTTTGGCCGAGCAGAAGCGCCAGAACGCCCTGCGTCGCGAGCTGGCGTGGCTCTCCCGCGGCGCCCGCGCGCGGGCCACGAAGCCCAAGTTCCATGTGGCCGCCGCCCAGGCGCTCATCGCCGACGTGCCGCCCTTGCGCAACGAGCTGGAGCTCAAGCGCATGGCCATGGCGCGTCTCGGCAAGCAGGTGGTCGACCTTAAGGGCGCATCGCTGCGCTTCGGGGACCGCGTCATCTTGGACGACGTCGACTGGATCATCGGCCCGGGCGATCGCTACGGCATCGTGGGCGCCAACGGTATCGGCAAGACGACGCTTCTGCGCATCATCCAAGGGCTGCAGCCGCTCGATTCCGGGCGCGTGAAAATCGGCCAGACCGTGCGTTTCGCCGTGTTGTCGCAGCATTTGGACGAGCTGCGCAAGCTCGGCGACGACCGCGTGCGCCAGGTGATCTCGCGCTACTCGCGGCGCACGATGCTCGACGGCAAGGAGATGACGCCGGGGCAGCTCTTGGAGCGGCTCGGGTTCACGAAGGACGATCAGAACGAGCCGGTGTGCGACCTGTCCGGCGGCCAGAAGCGCCGACTGGCGCTCATGCTCATTTTGCTGGATGAGCCGAACGTGCTCATCTTGGACGAGCCGGGAAACGACCTGGATACCGATATGCTGGCGGCGGTGGAGAGCCTGCTCGACGGCTGGCCCGGCACACTCTTGCTCGTCACCCACGACCGCTACCTCATGGAACGCGTGACCGACCACCAGTTCGCCCTCATCGACGGCAAGGTGCGCCATTTGCCCGGTGGCGTGGACGAGTACCTGAAACTCGCCGAAGAGGCCGACCGAGAAGCCGCGAAGAGCGCCGGCGGCGGCCGCGGAAATGACTCTGGGGTCGGCTCCGTAGGGGGCGACCTTGGTCGCCCCTCGCTCGCGACCTCCAGCAATCCCGGGAATGCGGCCGCCTCTTGCGCCCCCGTCCTCTCCGGCGGCGAGCAGCGCGCCCTGCGCAAGCTCATGACCTCCAACGAGAAGAAGATCGAGACCCTGAAGGGCAAGATCGAGAAGAAGCAGCTGGAAATGGCCGCCGCCGACCAATCCGACTATCTAGTGCTCACCGCCATGCAAGAGGAAATCGCCGACTTCGAAACCCAAATAGAAGCCCTCGAGCTGGAATGGTTCGAAGCGGCCGAGAAGCTGGGGGAGTAGTGGCCGCATACAAAACCATAGCCGCTCGTGCCGAGGCCGAGATCGTCGAGAAGAAGAGCCGCTTCATCGGGCAAATCGCGCCGGTCGCCACTGAGGAAGAGGCACTCGCTTTCATCGCCGAGGTGAAGGCGGCCCATCGCATGGCGCGCCACAACGTGTACGCTTACGTGCTGCGCGGCGGTCGCGTGCGCTACACCGACGACGGCGAGCCGGCCAAAACGGCGGGCATGCCGACGCTCGAGGCCATCCAACATGCGGGTTTGGAAGACGTGGCGGTGGTGGTCACCCGCTACTTCGGCGGCATTTTGCTCGGCACCGGCGGCCTGGTGCGCGCCTACACCGACGCCACGAAGGCGGCTATCGAAGCGGCGGATGTCGTCACGGTGTCGGTCTGCGTCGACATCATCCTGGAGGTGCCCTACAGCCTGTACGAGCAGCTCTGTCGCATCGCTGAGGCGGCCGGCGCGAAGCTTGCCGAGAGCGACTTCGCCGAGAACGTCCTGCTCACCTTCCGCATGCTCGACGGCACCCAGCCCCCCTTCCTGGAAAAGCTCACCGAGCTCACCCGCGGCCAAAGTGAAATCATCGTGACCGCCCCCTTCGACGCCGCGTTCTAGCAAAGGGGCGCTCTATAATGGCCCCAAGCGTTGAAAGGATTTGCATGTACGGATTGAAGACGGAGAGCTCGTTCGATGCCTCTCATTTTTTGACCGATTATCATGGGAAGTGCGAGAACTTGCACGGGCACCGCTGGCGCGTGGTGGCTTATCTGGAGGTGGAGCACCTGCAGACGGAGGGCACCTGCAAGGACATGGTGGTGGATTTCGGCGAGTTTAAAACCGAGCTGCGCGCGCTGACCGAGCGACTCGACCACCATTTCATCGTGGAGGAGGGCTCCCTTGCCCCCGACACCTTGGCGTGCCTCGAGCGCGAGGGTTTCGCCCTGTTCATTGTGCCCTTCCGCACCACGGCAGAGAACCTCGCGAAGTGGTTCTTCGACGCGCTGGCCGCCCGCGGGCTGCCCGTGGCCCAGGTGGAGGTCTACGAGACCCCCAACAACTGCGCCTACTATCGGGAGCAGCGATAGCCCATGGTGCCCGAGGAGGAGAACGACGGCCTGCTGGATGCCGAGCGGCACCAGGCGCGCCATACCATCGCCCCCCGTGCCCAGCTGTTTCCCGTGGCGGAGAAGTTCGTGTCCGTGAACGGGGAGGGCCTGGCGGCGGGGCGGCCGGCCGCTTTCATCCGGTTCGCCGGCTGCAATATGTGGTGCACCTACTGCGACACCCGCTGGGCGAACCATCCGTTGGTGGAAGTGGAAGGGTGGAGCGTGCCCGACCTGGTGGCCTGGGTGGCCGAGACCGGCGTGTCGTGCGTGACACTCACCGGCGGCGAGCCGCTTCTGCAGCCTTATCTGCCCGATTTGGTGCAGACTCTGCTCGCGGTGGACGACCCGCGCCCTTTGCGCGTGGAAATCGAGACGAACGGTTCGCGCGACTTGAGTCCCATGGCGCACTTGCGTGAGGCGTGCGCCGAGGCGGGGCTTCCTGGCAGCCTGCACTTCACGGTGGATTGGAAGACGCCCACGGCCGGCGAGGCCGTGTCCGCTGCCATGCGCCGCGAGAACTATGAGCTGCTGGATACGCGCGATGCCGTAAAGTTCGTCGTGGGCACCGAGGACGATCTGGCCTTCATGGAGCGCTGCGCCGACGAGGCGGGGCTGTGGGATCGCTGCTCGGTGCTGGTGAGTCCGGTATGGGGCGCTATCGAGCCGGCCGAGATCGCCGCCTATCTGATCGAGCACGGCTTGGACCGCGCCCGTTTGCAGTTGCAGCTGCACAAGATCATCTGGCCCGACGAGACGCGCGGGGTTTAAGGATCTGGAAGGATAGGAACCATGACCAACAACAAAGCCCTGGTGCTGTGCTCCGGCGGCGTGGATTCCACGACGCTTTTGGCGCGGGCTGTGAGCAAGTACGGAGCGGAAAACGTGTATGCGCTTTCCATCAGTTACGGGCAGAAGCACGTTCGCGAGATTGAGGCGGCCCGCGCCGTGGCGGCCCATTACGGCGTAGAGCAGCGCTTCCTCGATTTGGGCGCCATCTTCGCCGACAGCGACTGCTCGCTTTTGGCCCATTCCGATGCAGCCATCCCCGAGTCCAGCTACGCCGAGCAGCAAGCCGAAGGCGACGGCGGCCCGGTGAGCACGTACGTGCCCTTCCGCAACGGGCTCTTCCTCTCCTCGGCCGCCTCCATGGCGCTCTCCCTCGGCTGCTCGACGGTCTATTACGGCGCCCATCACGACGACTGGGCCGGCAACGCCTACCCCGATTGCTCGCTAGAGTTCGTGGAGGCCATGAACCGGGCCATCGTGGAGGGCACCGGCGGCGAGCTATGCTTGGAAGCTCCGTTCGTCACCTGGTCGAAGGCCGACATCGTGCGCGAGGGGCTGGCCCTTGGCGTGCCCTACGAGCTCACCTGGTCGTGCTACGAAGGGGGAGAGGCGCCCTGCGGCCGTTGCGCCACCTGCCTCGACCGCGCCGCCGCCTTCGCCGCCAACGGCGTCGAAGATCCGGCTATGAGATAATCAAGCAGAGTTGAGTGTAGCGGGATGTGGGGTATTGCTCACCAAGCGAGTTCCGAGAGCGTTCGAAACAGGACTAAACGTCCTGTTTCGCCGAGCGAGGACTGTCTGAGCGACTGGGCGGTACCCCGCAGCCCGCCCCCAAGGAGTTGCTAAAGAAGAGGAGCTGGGAATGAAACCAATGGACATGGCTGAAGCGCTGTTTGGCAGCGACGATGATGCAATCGGGAAGCCCGAGGGATCGGTGGATACTTCGGCTATGGCCGCCATCGCGGCCCATCTGGCTCGCGAGGATGCCGGCCCCGCGCCAGCGACTGCTCCCGCCGCTGCCTCGGCTGGCCGCGATGAGAATGAGACTCGCGCCGGCGGCGTCACCCTGCTCGGCAACCAGCATACCCAGTACCCGACCGACTACGATCCGTCGGTGCTGGAGACCTTCGAGAACAAGCACCCGGGAAACGACTACTTCGTGAAGTTCAACTGCCCTGAGTTCACGAGCCTGTGCCCCATCACCGGCCAGCCGGACTTCGCCACCATCTACATCTCCTACGTGCCCGATGTGCGCATGGTGGAGAGCAAGTCACTCAAGCTGTACCTGTTCAGCTTCCGCAACCACGGCGACTTCCACGAGGACTGCATGAACATCATCATGAAGGACCTCATCGCGCTCATGGATCCGAAGTACATCGAGGTCTGGGGCAAGTTCACCCCGCGCGGCGGCATCTCCATCGACCCGTACTGCAACTACGGGCGTCCCGGCACTCGCTGGGAGGAAGTGGCCTGGACGCGCCTGTCCCAGCACGATCTCTACCCCGAGAAAGTGGACAACCGCTAGGTGCTGTGCGACTCGCTGCCGAGCGTCGATTGACGGCTTGCGAGGAGCTGCCCGGGCGGTGCCGTGGGAAATTGCCGCGCCGCCGTCGTGCTGCGGTGACAGAATGCGAGCTTTGTGCGAAAATACCCTCCGAACTACGAAGAAGAACGCACGTAAGGTAGCTAGCACATTATGACCGCCCAATTCAGCATCCGGGAGGCCGATCCGCAGATCGTCGCGCGTCTGGCGCACGACCTCGGTCTGCCCCGCTTCATCGCGACGACCCTCGTGGCCCGCGGCATCACCACGGTGCGGGCCGCCAAGCGCTTCTTGAACCCCTCGCTCGACCGCGACTGGCGCAATCCCTTGGAGATCCCAGGGCTGGCAGAAGTGGCCGACGGGCTCGTCGACGCCATCCGCGAGAAGAAGCGCATCGTCGTGTTCGGCGACTTCGATTTGGACGGCATCTCCGCTACCACCGTGCTCACCCGGGGCCTGCGGGCCCTCGGCGCCTGCGCGTTCCCCTTCGTTCCCCGCCGTTTCGAGGAGGGCTACGGCATCACCGCGGCCGCCTTCGAGCGCGCCCGAGCTCTGGAGCCCGACGTCATCGTCACCGTGGACTGCGGCATCGCCTGCAAAAACGAGGTGGCCGACATCCTGAAGGCGGGGGTGGAGGTCTACATCACCGACCACCACGAGGCGGCCGATCTCGTGCCCGAGGGCGTGCCCGTGGCCGATCCGAAGATGGCCGATGATTGCCCGAGCGCCATCCTCGCCGGCGTGGGCGTAGCCTTGAAGCTCGTGCAGGTGCTCGGCAGCCGTCTGGGCTTCCCGCACCTGTGGCGCAGCTACACCGACTTCGCCACCTTGGGCACTGTGGCCGACCTCATGCCCATGCGCGACGAGAATCGGGCGCTCGTGGCCGACGGCCTCGCCCGCATGAACACGAATCCGCGCCCCTGCATCGCCGCGCTTCTCGCCACCACGGGCCAGGCCGGAAAACCGCTTTCGGCCACGAACCTGTCGTTCTCCCTCATTCCGCGCCTGAACGCCGCCGGGCGCATGGGCAATGCCGATTTGGCGCTCGATCTGCTCATGTGCGACAACTACGGCGAGTGCTGCGCCATGGCCGAGGCCCTGGAGGACGTGAACAACCAGCGCCGCGCCATTGAGGCGGAGCTGTCGGACATCGCGAAGGAGCAGGCCGGCAGAATCTACCACGGCCAGCGGGCGCTCGTGGTGGCCGGCGAGGGCTGGCACGAGGGCGTGAAGGGCATCGTGGCCTCCCGCCTCGTGAACACCTACGGGGTGCCGGCGCTTCTGTTCACCATCGACGGCGACGAGGCCCGCGGCTCCGGACGCTCCGTGGGCAACGTGAACCTCTTCGAGGCGGTGGAATCGATCTCGTATCTCACCAAGCGCTTCGGAGGCCATGGGGCGGCCGTGGGCGTCACCATCCCCACCAAGAATTTGAAGGCCTTCGCCCAGCGTCTCGACGCCTATATGCAGAAGCTGCCGGAGGCGGCCTTCCACCCGCTGACCGAGGTGGACGCGCTCGTGAGCCTGGACGAGCTGACGCTCGAATCCGTGGCGCTGGTCGAGCGGCTCGCCCCCTTCGGCCAGGAGAACCCCCAGCCCACGTTCCTGGCCCGGAACGTGACGCTCGTGAACACCCGGGCGGTGGGCCAGACCAAGGACCACTTCGCCTGCACGCTCACCAATGGGCGCGCATCGGTGGCCGGCATCATGTTCCACTGCGCCGCCATCGACGCGCTGCAAAAGACGATGCGGGAGAGCGCCGCCGCCCGCGAGAAGCGTGCCATGTGGGACAATCTGTCCAAAACGATCAACGGCAATTTGACCGGAAAAATCAAACTTCCGTTTGAACAGTACGTACAGGCGTTCTATTTTGACGGTGTTGTCGAGGCCGCCAACCTGCGCTTTACCCGCATGACCGACGGCCAGTAACGCCTGCTGCGCCGCAAAAGCGAGGCCGTGGGCGGCAAGACCGCCCTGGACCTGGACGTGTTCGACGCTTACACTGGCAAGA